>Ga0255364_10052_pt2 | contig 25635 bp, 21 predicted proteins | sample ANMaggSSYBR01G12_FD_182087 | JGI IMG/M metagenome (GOLD analysis project Ga0255364, IMG submission 182087) | Sediment cell enrichment communities from methane seep in Santa Monica Basin, California, United Staets - ANME aggregate JGI... | ecosystem: Environmental > Aquatic > Marine > Cold seeps >...
AGGATTTACGAGTGCGCCCAGGTCGCCAAGCTCCTCGCTCAAATAGGCCGAGCGAATGAGACGGCGCATTACCTTTGCATTGCGTGTCTTGGGAATGTCACGTACAAAACGAATATCTCTAGGAGCGAGCGGTTTGCCCAACTCTTTGGTTACCTGCAGCCTCAACTCAGCTCGCAGAGCTTCGGTTGGTTCAGAATTATCTTGAAGCACTACAAATCCAACCACAACTTGACCTTTAATCTCATCTGGCACCCCGATGGCGGCAGCCTCAGTGACTACAGGGTGGCTGACAAGCACGTTCTCAACCTCGGCCGGCCCGATACGTTTGCCAGCTACTTTAATCGTGTCGTCTGAACGACCCAAGATGTAGTACATGCCATCCTCATCAATAACTGCAAAATCGCCATGGACCCAAAGGTCAGGAAAGCGACTCCAATATGTCTCGAGGTAGCGCTGGTGATCTTTCCAGAAACCGCGCGTCATTCCGATCCAGGGTTGGCGCACTACTAACTCGCCAACCTCGCCTTTGACTGATTGGCCGCTCTCATTTACAACGTCGACTGCCATACCAGGAGGAACCCCGGAGAAGGCACATGGCTTAAGAGGACGTAGAACATTGCCCATCACGATGCCCCCGCTGATCTCTGTGCCACCTGAGTAGTTGATGATCGGAATCTTACCTTGCCCGACAGTTTCGAAGAGCCAGCACCATGGATCAGGATTCCAAGCCTCACCGGTCGAGCCCAGGATACGTAGCGAACTCAAATCGTGGCGCAGCACCGGCTCATCTCCGTAAGGCATAATCGCGCGGACAAACGTAGGTGCGAGGCCCAAGCAGGTAACACTGTGTCGTTCTATCAACGCCCATACGCGATCAACATCGGGGTAGTTGGGTGCACCGTCGTAGATGAGCATACTTGCCCCTAATATCAACACACCGAAAACTTCCCACGGGCCCATCATCCAACCCATATCGGTCATCCAGAACATGGTGTCTAACTCCTGGATATCGAAGCCGTGAGCCATATCCTGAGCACTCTTTATGGGAAAACCACAATGAGTGTGTACAGCCCCTTTGGGCCGCCCAGTGGTGCCGCTGGTATAAATTATCATAAGCAGGTCTTCCGCGTCGGTGTGCTCGGTTTGGGCTTTGGTGGGTTGACCTGCTATGAAATCATGCCACCAGACATCACGCCTAGAAGACATAGGCACATCCATTCCCGTGCGCTTATAGACAATTACTTTCTGGACTGAAGGAATATCCTCAAGCGCCTGATCCACAATAGGCTTCATCGCAATGGATTTGCCGCGCCTGAACATACCATCAGCGGTGAATACCGCTTTTGCCTCGGCATCTGCCAGCCGCGTGGCAACAGCACCCGGACCGTAGCCCGAGAAAAGAGGCAGGATGACTCCACCGATCTTGGCAATCGCTAGCAGAGCGATGATTATTTCAGGCACCATAGGCATAAACAAGCCAATCGCATCACCTTTGCCCAATCCAGCAGCTCGCAAGGCAGAGGCCATTCGATTGACCTCATGGTATAGATCACGATAGGTCAACAAGCGTTCATCCCCCTCTTCCGCCTCCCAACGGATGGCAACACGATTTTGAGTGGGAGTGTCAATCCACTTATCGAGGCAGTTGTGGACAATATTGAGCTTGCCTCCCACGCACCATTCCGGCCACTGAAAACCGCGCGATAGGTCAACGACTTGCGAATATGGTTCAAAAAACTCGATACCCAAGTCATCAAAGACCGCTTCCCAAAACCAGGATATATCAGTAGTGGAACGCTCCATCAATTGCTCATACGTAGCCAGACCATGACGATCCATGAAATGTTTGAGGCGGCTCTTATTCACATATTCTGCGTTAGGTTGCCAGACAATCTGCTGGCCGTAGGGGAATTGTTCTTGTGGCAAATCGATGTCCTCTGACTCTAGTCTGGATGTAATTCCTCTAGAAATTTACGGCATCTAAACCTTTGAGTTCCAACATCTCGCGAGCCTCCGCTGGGGTGGCAATTTCTCGTTCAAACTCCGTGGCAATCCGCTTTACCTTTTCAATCAAATCTACATTAGTAGCCAGGGTTTTCCGCTGGACAAAGAGATTATCTTCCAGCCCGACCCGAACATGACCTCCCATCATGATTGCCATGGCAGCCATGTTGAACTCCATCGGATAACCAACACCGATCACGGACCAGCGGAAATTTTCTTTTCCCAGGAGATTATTAGCTGTCTGGACCATCGTGATCAACGCTTCAGGAGTAGCAGCCAGGCCGCCCAACACACCCAGCACAAACTGGATCCAATAAGGAGGTTTTACAATACCGTTTTTCTCTAGAAATTTTAAATTGTAGAGATGGCCAACATCATAAGCTTCAAATTCAGGTTTTACATTATTTTTTTTCATTGTTTCCGCAAATATTTCCATATCGCCAAATGTATTCCGAAAAATGAAATCCTTTGTCCCTTCAACATATTCCTGTTCCCAATCAAAACTCCAATCTTGAGGTTTATAACGCTTGGCAACTGGATGCATAGAAAAATTCATCGAGCCGAGGTTGAAAGAAGCCAGCTCAGGCTGACAGGTTGCGGCGCCTCTTAAGCGATCCTGAGGCATCATACCCATCCCACCTCCTGTGGTTATGCAAACGATAACGTCACAATTGGCCTTGATCCGAGAAGCTATCTTCTTGACAATTTCAGGATCGGAGGACGGGTGTCCATTCTCAGGATTACGAGCATGAATATGGACTGAAGTTGAACCAGCTTTTGCACAAGCTACAGCATCATCAGCAATACCTTCGATGGTATATGGCAAATGTGGGGTTTGGGTTGGAACTGTTATAGCTCCAGTGAGTGCTGATGTGAGTATAAGTTTATCCATTTTTCGCTCCTAACTATGAAAGCTTAATCATACTGAGCTGTAAGCGTTTGATGCGTTTCCACTGAACACATGGGGAGGGGTAAGCAGCACAGGTGTGATCATGTTACTTAGGTAACAACACACTTCATCCTATTCAGAAAGACGCAGATTAAAGAAAGATCGTACCGACGTCTATGCTATCCTCCAATGCTATACTTATCTCGTGCTTTTGATATCCTGGATACTCTACTCCTAGGCTATATTTGCTTTTATTTACTTCAAGATTATCGATTTTAAAATCACCGAAATTATTCGTCACAGTGGTTTCGATCACCTTTCCAGAGCCATTCTTCAAAAAAACCTTCGCTCCCTCTGCACACTCATCTACATCTTTTAAAGCCACACTACCTGTAATAAAACTTCTTGTATAGCGGTATAGATTTTTGTAGTACACACGCGGCTCGAGACCATATTCTGGATGCAGGGTGTCTAATTTATCAGATTCAATCATCCGCTGCATTTCTAAATCTTCAATGTGCACAAATTCCAGAGCTCCTGTAGGGCATACTTGAACACATCTCGGCTTATCCCAGCCTTCATCAAGAAGATGGGCACAGAAGGTGCATTTCTGAGGCAGATCTAACTCATCGTTCCACCAAATAACACCATGGGGACATGACTCAACGATAGATTTTTTTCCTTTAGCCTTCAGCGGATCAATGATCACAATACCATCGTCTCGTTTATAGACTGCCCCACCTTCTGCTGCCTTTATACAATCGGCGTCATCGCAGTGCATACACAGGAGGGGCAGGTAGGAAACATCCACTCTGGGAAATTGCCCCCTCTCTTTACGCAGGATGTCTATCCATCTTTGGCCCATTCTTGGTTGAGCTGATGAGTAAGGTGGAAAATCATTTTCGAAGTATTCATCCTTACAAGCCAGGAAACAGTTATTGCAATCGTGACATTTGGCGATATCTACAATCAGGTTCCACTTATTCATGCTACTTCTCCTTCGTGAATTGCGATATCCACGAGACATGAGTTAGGTGCCATCCCGGCCGAGTTCTTGGTGATATAACGGCTTGGAGTCAAGATGTTTATACATCCGGCTCGATCTGCTGTTTCACCAGGCTTGCCTAATGGATCATATTCCGCACAGGATTCAGAGGAGTGAACCGTGCCTGGTGGGAGACGCTCAGTCACTTGCGCTGCACAAATTACCGCTCCCCTGTCGTTGAAGACCTTAACTAGATCGTTTTGCTGGATACCCCTTTTCTCTGCATCTTGGGAGTTTAACCTTACGATCCAATAGTAATAACCATCTTCCTTAAGAATGCGGTGGTCCTTAACCTCGTTTACCCAGCTATCCTTGGCATCACCCATGGTATGGAAGCTGAACCGCGGGTGTGGCGATATCAACTGCAACGGGTATTTATCATATAGCTCCTTGGTACGATGGCCTTCCCAGGATGGGATATATTTTGGAATGACCGGTCGTTCTTCATCTTCAGGGTCGAATTTCTTGAGACTGGAAGATTCAAACTCTATCAAACCTGAAGTTGTCTGAAGTCCTTTCCCAAATTCATCCTGTGATTCTGGATGAGGACCCCAATCAGGTGTGTCCCGTTTTCTATCTTCGGCAAACCACCTCAAAGCAGGTGTTGATTCGTAATCATCTGGTATTGGGACAACAAAATAGCCTTTTTTGAAGAATTCATCCCAAGAGACATGCTCAGGCAGGTCGCTGGCGTCAAACATACGTTTGACCCAATCCATCTCGGTCAGGCCGCCTTCCGTATAGACATCCTGTAATCCGAGTTTTTCGGCTAAGAAGGCAAAGATCTGATAATCTGATTTCGATTCACCTAGAGGTTCGATGCATTTTTTCTGCATGCTGATAACTCTGTGGTTGACCTGGGTAGTGGAGTCAGGGATATAGCCGAGACAACCAGCAAATTCGCTAATATCCCATCGTTCAAAGTTGGTACAGGCAGGCAATATAATATCTGCGAATTTAGCCTCACCCTCAAGCCAGATGGACTGATTTACCACAAACGGAAGCCTGTCGGTCTGGTAAGCCTTGACGTAGCGATTGGTCTCATTCATCGTGCCGATGAACGAGCCCCCATACTTATAATACATCTGGATTTCCGGATAGCCGTCTGCAGGATATTTGTATTTATGGAATTGGGCTTCAATCGATGCACCACAGAATCCTTTGCCTCGCCACTCATACTCGCCATCGAGGATACATTCTGGTATCTTCAATCTGGGGATGTGCTGCCCCGCGGGAGAGTTTATACTTGAGCGGGTAGGGCGTTTATGCATCCTGTATACAAAACGATAGCCAGCGGCAGAATTATCTACATCACCGGATATGCCTCCTTCGGCATAACCAGGAAAAAGGAACTTTGAGTTGTGCGGGACGCCCTGGGTGGTCGACCAGATGTTGACACCTGGCTTCCCAAGACCCTGCATGGCCTGAAGACTGATCATCAAGCGTGCCCAATCTCCTCCACCAGATGTCCTGCAAGCGCCGCCCCAACCACCTAAACCACCAGAAGCCAGCATGGTTTTTTTGGATCCCCATTCTCTGGCTAAAGCCTTAATCTCTCTGGCAGGGATCGTGGATTCTTTTTCTGCCCACTCGGGCGTTTTAGCCACCCCATCTTCTACTCCGAGAATATAGTCTTTCCATTTATCAAAACCCACGGAGCGGGTGCTAATATATTCTTTATCGTAGAGATCTTCAGTGATCCAAACATAAGCAATGGCACATGCCAAAGCATTATCTGTTCCAGGTCTTGGCGCAAACCATTTGTCAGAAAAGAGACCCGCCGTGTGATTGTAATAGGGATCGATAAAAACCATTTTGACCCCCAAGTCCTTAAGCCACTGTCTGCGAATAGTACTTTCGAAAGCGGAATAGATGCCGCTAGTGGATTCAGGGTCGCTGGACCAGAACACGATCATATCCGTGTTCTTCAGTGCATCTTCTAGCAAATCGTACTGCTCTGGAATGCCAAGCCGGTGGCTGAATCCCCACTGGTGCATGCCTCCCCAATGCCAACCCTCCCAACTATCCGGGTTATGCTCTGCAGATGTATAACCAACAAGATTCATAAACCTGAGGTATGCGCTGTGGCGATAACCCACATGTCCCCATAAATGGTGAGACCCCGGTGTTGAAAGTATAGCAGCCGGGCCGTATTCGCGTTTGATTCGTTTAATCTCGTCGGTGACAATATCCCCTGCCTCATCCCAGCTGATCCGTTCATAACCTGAGACGCCCCGGTTCTCACAATTACGATCGCCATTAGGATCGAAATCAACCCGTTTGAGTGGATATAGTAATCGTTTTGGAGAATAGATCATCGAGCGCCAGGCCAGTGAATAAGGGGAGATAGTAGTTTTTCGTGGTGGAGAAAACTCCTGTCCCCTTGCGTTAATGACCCAGGATGCAGCATCGTCCTCATCGAATTCCATTGGTGTGATACGTATTATCTTATCGTCCTGTACATAAACAAATACCGGCCCCCCTGTTGTTCCGTTGGTCAACTTCTCAATGGTTCCCATATCCGAACCTCCTTCAGGTAATGAAAAAGCTAAATACTTTTACGGATGCTTCTTGCCTTTCGCTGATCACGTAATAAACCCAATAATCCTTGTGGTGCTACCAACATGATGATTACTAGAATGAAACCTTGAATAAGCAAACTCATGCTCGCATATCTTGCCAGTTGGAAATGTAAAAAGACAACAATAATCGTACCAAGCAGGGGGCCCCATTCTATTCCGATACCTCCCATAACCGTGGCTAATAATACAATCATTAACCAATTAATATCAAAAGCACTATTCGGCTCAATATAACCCTGATAAGTGTAAAAAACAGCCCCGGCCAAACCCATCACAAATGCAGCGATAATAAAGGAAAACAGCTTCAATTTGAAAACGTTCACACCTGAGCTGGCCGCGCTAACATCATTATCGCGAATTGCAGCCAAGCCCAATCCAAATTTCGAGCGTAATATGATGTAAACAAGAATTACTGAAAAAAGACCAATTGCCAGCCCGATCCAGTAGCTAACCTGGGGCGGAATTGAGCTTACCCCCTTGATCATGTAGCCTGCTCCGCCCCCCTGAAAATCTCCTCCCACAGGACGCCATCTAAGGAACAGCAACCGCAGTATGGCGGGCACTACCAGTGTTCCAATTGCAAAATAAATACCTTTCATCCTGAAGACGGAAATAGATATAATTCCTGCGAATATTGCCGCAGCCAAACCTCCAATAATTATTCCAAAATAATAGGGTATTTCTACCCAGGTTAATATTGTCATGATGTAACCGCCCAGTCCAATAAAGGCAGCTGGGCAGAGTGCCAATAAACCACTATAACCAGCAAGCAAGTTCCACATATTTGCCGCAGTCAGAAATACAAAAAAATAAAACATATACAGCAGCCAGGCCTGGGGGACATTAAATAAAGGAAGCACAATCAAACTCACCAGAACCACTGCAGGCAATATAAAAGGTGTAAAACGACTGGTTTTTATTTCCATATATCCTCTATCGGCCGAACAAACCTTGCGGTCTAATTGTTAGTACGACCAGAACCATCAAAAATGGAACAAGCAATTGCCCGGTCGGTCCAAAGAAATATCCACCCAGGGTTTGAGACAAACCAAAGATAATCCCACCAATAAATGTCCCTGCCATACTGCCCAACCCCCCTAAGATAACCACGCCAAAAGCGATGATTAGCAGAGCGTTTCCCGAAACTGGATTAAACGGAAAAGTCAACCCGTAGAACACTCCCGCTATTGCGGCCATTGCCATGGCTATACCAAAAGCAATTTGATATACCTGTTTGGAATTGATACCCATCAGCTCCGCTGTATCTTTGTTCTGAGACGCCGCAGTAATGGCTTGTCCCATATATGTCTTTTTCAGGAACTGACGGACCACAAGCATGACTATCAAAGCGGCGAAAAAGCTGAGAATGTATACTAATGGTATATAGATATCTCCTATCTGAAAGCTATTAAAGGAATAATCTGTTAATAATGATCTGGATTGGGGAGACCAGATGATCTGGGCAGCGTTTTGAATGATGAGTGCAATCCCAAAAGCAATAATCAGGGCAGCATCAGCGGATTTGCTCACGGCTCGCGCCAACAAGTATTTCTCAATCAAAATACCCAGGAAGAAGAACAAGGGAATACCAAGGAGCAACCAAAGGATCGGATCTATTCCCCAGACGGAAGCGACTGCATATGCCACGTAGCTGCCAAGAATGACCAGGGTTCCATGAGCCACATTGATTACCTTTAAAACCCCAAATACCAAAGATAACCCCAATGCAACTACAACGTATAAACCGCCTAAGAGCGTCCCAAGTACTATGGGGGATATCAGGTCATTTAATATTTCCATCATATTATTCCTGTCTCATTTGGTTTAAATTTATTCGCCAAAGTAAGCATTTTTAACTTCCTCCTCATCCATAAGCTCATCTGCATTCCCACTCATGACAATGTGGCCTGTTTCCAGGACATAAGCCCTATCGGCTTCATCAAGAGTTTGACAAACATTCTGTTCAACAAGGAGAATAGTGATTCCTTGGGTTTTGATCTCGTGCAATACATAAAAAAGCTCACTCACAATCAACGGGCTAAGACCAAGTGACATTTCATCAATGATCATCAATTTCGGATTTGCCATCAATCCCCGTCCAATCGCCACCATTTGCTGTTGTCCACCGCTCAGTGTCTTGGCAAGTTGTTTTTTCCTTTCCTCTAAAATTGGGAAAAGTTTGTAAACTTTGGCCAGGTTTTCTTCTGCGTGCGGCCGCGCGTCGCGATTATAGGAACCAATGTGAAGATTTTCAAAGACAGTCATATCAGGGAATAAGTGTCTTCCTTCCGGGACCTGCGATATACCCAATCCAACAATTTTATAGGGATCCATTTTGGTGATGTCCTGATTACCAAATACGATGCTGCCTTCCTTGGGATGGATTGCGCCTGATATAGTCTTCAGTAACGTGGATTTGCCAGCTCCGTTCGAACCGACAATAGCTACAATTTCACCCTTTTTAACATCCAACGAGATATCCCACAAAACCCCCAATTTGTCATAAAAAACATTGATGTCCTTGACCTGAAGCATTACCTCTGGCGTCATTTCCATGATAACCCTTTCGTATTTTGAATAACAGAGATCTAATTACTATTCAGCACAACCCAGATAACACTCTATAACTTTTTGATTTTTCATGACCTCTTCAGGAGTACCCTCTGCAATAGCTGATCCCTCGTCAATCACCAGAATCGTATCTACTGCTTCCCTCATTACTTTCATTACATGCTCGATCAGTATTAGAGACACCCCAGATTGACGAATATTTTCCAAGATCTCAAGCATCCGGGGAAGCTCAGATTCGTTTAGGCCTGCAGCAGCTTCGTCTACCAGAAGCACTTTTGGATCAACGGCAAGCGCCCGAGCAACTTCCAGCCGCTTAAGCGCAATGGTCGGCATATCTTTTGCAATTATGTCTCTCTTATCAACTAAATCTGTCCGTTCTAAGATTTCAGGAACTATATGTTCTGCAGCAGCCTGATTCATCCCTTTGCCATACATGGCTGCAACAAGAATGTTTTGCATTACAGTTAATTCTCCAAAAGGTTGGGGAATCTGATAAGTCCTTGCCAATCCAGAGTGAGAGACTTTGTGAGCCGGGAGAGATGTAATATCTCTTCCTTTGAATCTAATAATTCCGGAATCCGGCTTATAGAAACCGCAGATGAGATTGACCAAAGTTGTCTTGCCAGCTCCATTGGGTCCCATTAACCCCAAAATTTGTCCGGCAGCCAAAGAAAAACTTACCTCACTGACAGCCACCAACCCCCCAAACCTCTTGCTAACATTGTCTATAGTTAAAATTGGCTCATTCACAAGGACACCTACTCTTGTCTATCTCAAGAAAATATAGGAGGGTAGGGCTAGTTTTTGTAACTAGCCCTACCCAATTGCTATTGTTTAGAAATCGCTAAGGTACCGGGAAGATGAAATCGGTCGAAGCTCCTAAGTAGTCGTGCTCTGAGTGAGTGATTCCCAGCTCCCAGACCCACGGTTGGTCAGTCTTCTGCCACTGACCAACGAAGAGCGGTATCCAACTGAAGTGCGTGGCAGGATCGAACTTGACCTGGTAATTGACGGTATTTAGATCAGTCTCCGCCATAGCCGCGTTGATAGCTTCCCCATCGAGCGAACCTGCTCGTTCGATGGCATCAAATAATACCTGCATTGGAGCGTAACCATGTCCAATACCGCGGTTTAAGGGTTCGCCAGTTTCTTCAATCCAACTATCAGCTAGGGATTGGGGTGTCGTGTCTCCGATCCCCGGGCCATCATATTCTGGATCCCACCAAATTTCGGTCCCAACTCCCTGTGGCAGGTCTCCACCCCAGGCCTCAACATCACTGTAGAAAAGCGGTGCTCTTCCGACCATGACAATCTTGGGATTGAAGCCCAGCTGCTTGCACTGTCTCCAAAGGGAAGCAAACGCTGGTCCCGGAACATTCCCCCACAGGATCTCTACCTCATTATCCTTCCACTCGTTGCACATGGCTGTGAAATCAGTAGTGCCAAGCGGGTAGAAACCCAGCCTGTCTTCTACTCCAATCACGGTTAATCCATATTCTTCCAATAGACCTGGGAATAAACCGTACCACCCAATGCCGTCTGGTTCATCCGTTGCGAATACACCAGCCACCATGTTGGTCTGATCGGCGAAGTCATCCAATACTGCAAACCAAGAATCTCCAATAGTGTATCCAGGTTTACCATACCTGGGATCTCCCTCTGGAGGAGGGGTAGCAATTCCAAAACCGGGGAACCATGTGTACGACCACCCTGACTCTGTTTCGCTTCGCGCACCCAGCCAGGGCTCCAAAGGACCTCCCCCAACTATATGCGGCACACCATGTTTCTCAGCTACCTCGGCGATTGGGATATGGATGGATGGTGATGAATCGACAGAGTATAGCAGGTCAACGGCATCGTTAAGGATCAGGCTTTCTGCAAGACTACCTGATTTACCAGGATCACTCTCATTGTCAACGATGATGTATTCCACGGGTATTTTTCGGTCATATTCTGCCACATAAATACCACCCTGGGCATTGATATCATCGACAGCAGCTTGCGCACCAAATGTGCAGCCCGCGCCAAATCCTGCAAACATACCTGTCATCGGCGCACTGGTACCAATTTTTATTGCATCTGGACCCATCTGGGCTGCTTCCTCTTCAGAGGCCTCTTCTTCCACAACAGCTTCTTCTTCCACAACAGCCTCTTCTGGAGCGGCCGGTGCTTCTGTGGCTGCTCCGCCACAAGCAGATAAGAAGATCACTACAAGCAATAACATCGGGATTAATATTTTGGATTTCATAACTTCTTCGTCCTTTCTCTATTAAGAGATATCCTTTTGTCTCTTTTCGGTGGTCGTTGTTATTAGATAGATGTTTTCTCCTCCTTCCCTCTAGTCTTGCTGCTCAGCAAAAACTCTTATGAGGTAGTTTGCTAAACGCTGACGGGATTGAGCAATTTCCTCTTCAGACCATTCCTGAAATCCTTTTCCGCTCTTAAATCCCAACTCCCCTGCTTCGACTTTCTTTGTTAGTGTTGTTGAAGGGGTGGGATCAGCGTTAATATGTGGCAAGATGTAGTTATGGATCGCCATTGTCAAATCCAGGCCAACCATATCGGCAGTTTCAACCGGACCAAGAATTGGCAAACGCAAGCCAAAACCATTCCGGATGACTTCATCAACAGTGGCTGGATCACAAATTCCTTCATCTATGATCGCAAAAGCTTCCCGCCATAACGCATGTTGAAGCCGATTGCCAACAAAACCTGGTACATCTTTATGAACGTGTACTGGATGTTTGCCTACCCGGGCTAAGAGATCATAGATTGCTTCAGTACACCAGTCAGCTGTCTCTTCTGTTCTGACAACTTCAACCAAAGGAATCAAATAAGGAGGATTCCAGAAGTGGGTACCTACAATGCGCTCCCGGCATTCCGACTTACTTGCGATCTCAGTAATGCTCATCACAGATGTATTGCTGCAAAGTACTGCCTTGGGTGAGCATAAGCGATCCAGATCAGCAAAAATCTGCTGTTTTAATTCCAGATTCTCATAAACTGCTTCTATTGCAAAGTCACAATCCTGGCAGGCAGGGGCCAGATCAGCTAAGATTTTGATGCGGTCCAGGATAATGTCAGGGGCATCATTAAAAATAACCCCCTGGTTGGCCATATTGGCAAGATTCTCCCGCACGCGATCTTTAGCGTTCTCGCGGATTTCTTCGTTACTTTCGACCAACCAGACCGGGTGTCCGTGCACAGCGAAGATCTGAGCAATGCCATGCCCCATTAAACCTGCACCAACAACAGTTATTGTTTCGGGAGTAGACATAAGTATTTCTATCCTGCGGTGTATCCGCCATCAACATACATGATGGAGCCGGTCATAAAATCAGAGGCTTTTGAAGATAAAAAGAGTACCGAGCCAATGAAATCTTCGGCTTCACCAAGGCGTCCAATCGGGATACGTTTTAAGAACACTTTATAGAAATCTTTGTCGTCAAACATCCATTGGGTTAAAGCTGTGCGGAAAACAGTGGGGGCAATAGCATTCACATTTATGTTATATTTTCCCCATTCGCAGCCCAGTGATTTGGTCAAAATGTGGACCGCTCCTTTGGAAGCAGCATAGCCGGTATAATTGGCCATTCCCAGTAGACCACGGGTGGAGGAAACCAGGATAACTTTTCCACCCCGTCCCTGCTCAATCATCACTTTACCAACTTCACGGGCTACCAACCAGGTGCCTGTGACATTTGCATCCATAACGGTTTTAAAATCATCTAAAGGGTATTCCACAATTGGTTTTATAATACTGACTCCTGCTGCCGTTATCAGGATATCAATCCCACCAAACTTTTCGACCGTTCCATCAACGATTTGTTTTACATCAGCTTCTATTGCTGGATCTCCAGTCACATAAGCCGCTGCATAACCACTTTCATTGATTTCATCAGAGATTGAAGCGAGTTTCTTTTTATTCCGTCCCGTCAGCATCACCTTGGCTCCAGCCTTGGCAAGACCTTTTGCAGCCGCAGATCCAAAGCCGCCACTCGCTCCTGTAATCAACGCGACCTTTCCTGTCACATCAAATAATGATTGAGTATCTGGAATATTTTCCATTGGTTTTTCCTTTATGCCGGAGGATAAGGCATGACAACAAGCATAGTTGCTATGCGATTGGTTTCATTACGGACTTCACGGTTCTCATCAGGACCAATAAATACCGAGTCCATCGGACCTAAGACAACTTTTTCTTTTTCTGTCTCAACAGTAATTTCACCATCGAGTACGATGTAGATTTTATCGAGGGGAGATGCGGCCCATTCAGCCTTTCCTCCCGGCAAGAAATATGAACAACCAACCCAGTAAGGAGCTTCAGAACCCATACTTTTATGCTGGAGCCACATGGCGTGGCAGTCAAAATGTTTTGGCGGACTGTATCCTACAGCTTCTTCAATTTTTGTTACCTTCATCGATATTCCTCCTATGATTAGATACGGAAATCACCGGTTGGGTCAACAATGGCCACCATGCGGACAATACATCCATCACCTTTTACCCAACGCCAGGGGAAAGCAGCGATTGTCACACGTTTACCAGTAACTTTATCGAGGTCACCTCCAACATTCTCAAAACCGACAATTCCATTACCATAAAGGGCACGGTGACAGGGTTCCCAGTATGGAAAATCCTCCAACACATCATGACCAGTTTCTTCTTTGTATTCGGCACTGATTGCCGGGATTAGTGGACCAGGCCCATGTGCGGCAATGGCTGTTCCCAGGGGATGATCCATGGCTTGTTGGTCAACACCAACAGCCTTAACACCTTTCTCTGCCAACCACTCACCCGCTTCCTTATACAAACCCGGGGAGTAGCAGAAATATTTTCGGCTGTCTCCATAATATTTATGCCAGCCAGAGTTGATGATAACAATATCACCCTTCTGGATCTTCGGTCTTGCCTTCTCCAGGTCATCCGGTGTGATCACTTCCCATCTTTCTTTTGGAATAGACACGACAACTGCAGTTCCAAAAAAGCGATCCAGCGGCACTTCATCCATAAAGGGAGCGCCCTCAATCACATGCGCAGGAGCATCGGTATGGGTGGTGCAGTGCATAAAGGTGGTAATTTGCTGGGAAAGGACCCCGGATTTGGCATGGTAATGGAAACGTTCAATTTTAACATCCGGAAAGTAGGGCCAGAGGGGAACTTTATCTCCCCAGGGATGGCTTAAATCATAAAATTCGAGTTTATCTGTTGAAGAGGTCATTTATTTCCTTCCTTTTTCAAATACGAGGTTTTAGTTTCTTGATCCTGAAGATAATTAACGATTGCGGCACCTACCTTGGCGACGTGTTTGTACATTAACGAGGCTGCCTTATCTGCATCACCCTTTTTACAGGCAGCAAGGATTGCCCTGTGTTCAACCTGGGCTTGCGGCATGCCGCCCAGATCCTGAATAAAAGCCCTGAGATAATGTTGGGCTTTGAACCGGAGTAAATGGTTTAACTCGTATAAATGTTTTCGTCCTGAAGCTTCATAGAGCGTGAAATGGAATTCGTGATTTAATGCCACTTCCTTACACACATCATCCATATTCTCATCCATATCCTCTATCAACGAAGCCATTTTATTCAAGACTTCATCTGTCAAATTCGGTACAGCAGCAAAAGTCGCTTTTTCTTCCAAGAAAGCTCGAATATCATAAATATCCGCCAATTCATTCGGGCTTAATTCGGTAACGATTGCTCCCCGGCGGGGGAAAAGGTTTACAAGACCTTCAGTTTCGAGATCACGAAGAGCCTCCCGAACAGGCATGGTGCTAACCTCGTATTGCGCTGCGATATCATCCAAGCGCAGCCGTTCGCCCGGCTTGTAATCCCCACATACGATTGCTTCTCTTAAGAGTACTACTAATCCACTTTTTACTGTTCTTGAAAGTTCATTCATGAAGTTTCACCCATTCAAAAATATGTCTTTATTTTCGCGAATTACACCTCAGGATTTATATATTCAATGTAGAGGAAATTTTTGGATCCAGAGGAGATTCTCCTCTATTGTTTTTCATACGCTGAGTGTTATCATAACATGGATTTGATATTTGATCAAATATCAAATCATAGGGTTTTTTATCTCTTTTTGTCATATATTTGGTTTGAATATTCAACTCTTCAACAATATTTTAGTTAGGAGCAGAGCATGCAAAAAGATCGAACTCCAGTCATCGTTGGTGCCACCAGAACAGCCATCGGAAGTTTTGGAGGTACTTTATCCAATATCTCTGCACCCGAACTGGGTGCAATCGCAATCCGCGCTGCCATTGAGAGGGCAGGAATCGACCCCGCCAGCATCGATGAGACCCTGATGGGCTGCGTAGTACCTGCAAGAATGGGACAAGCACCTGCCCGCCAGGCAGCCATCAAAGCCGGCATACCTGACAAGATTGGAGCAGTTACTGTCAATAAGGTCTGTGGATCAGGCCTGAAGACAGTCATGCTGGCCGCCGGCATGATCAAAGCTGGTGACGGGGAGGTCTTTGTTGCGGGTGGTATGGAAAACATGAACAAAGCCCCTTATCTGCTGCAGCAGGGTCGAACGGGTTACCGATTGGGACATGGAGATGTGTTAGACGCAACCGTTCACGATGGATTGTGGTGTGCATTTGAAGATAAACATATGGGTCAATCAGCTGAATGGATAGCTTCTGAGTATAAAGTAAACCGCGAGGAACAAGATGAGTTCGCCCTCAAAAGCCATCAGAAAGCTGTTGAAGCGATCAAAGCTGGTTATTTTAAAGAAGAAATAACACCGGTAGAGATACCGCAGCGAAAAGGAGACCCCATCATCTTTGACATAGATGAGATTCCTCGCGAAGATACTTCGCTTGAAAGGTTAGGAAGATTAAAATCGGTTTTTCAAAAGGATGGATCTGTGACTGCCGGCAATGCTTCTGCAATTTCTGATGGGGCAGCAGCGGTTGTCCTAATGAGTGAAGTCAAAGCAGAGGAATTGGGCATTCAACCGTTAGCCCGCATCACGGGGTATGCAAATACCGGGGTTGCTCCACTGGAAATCTTTACCGCTCCCGCCTACACCATGCGTGCTTTATTGATAAAGACTAATACAACTTTGGCTGATTATGACCTTATCGAATTGAATGAAGCTTTTGCTGCCCAGTGCCTGGGAGATGAAAAGATCATGGTTGACGACGGCTGGGATTGGGAAAAGGTGAACGTTAATGGCGGCGCCATCGCCCTCGGTCATCCTATCGGCTGCTCTGGCGCACGGGTATTAGTTACTCTGATTTATGCTCTCAAACAACGCGGGCTAAAGACTGGCATCGCCTCCTTATGCTTGGGAGGTGGAGAGGCTGTGGCTCTGAGCATTGAGATGATTGATTTTTTCTAAGATGGATGTGTCAGACCGCACTCAGGCGGTGATCATTGCCATTCAACATGGGTAGAGGTGAAAAGTAATTAGATTACTGATTCTAATTTGTTAAGGTTCACAAATTAGATCGTTTTTCTTGACATTTTCCCTCTGAAATCCATTTCTCTCGATTGAGTGGCAATTTATCAGTGGCCTTTTAAGCCATTGGTTGGGCGCTGCCTTTGCTACATTTCCCTATGCCTTCTATCAGTAGCCTACAGTTTTTTGGTCCTGGCTCGATTCGAGTCCGATATCCTCCACAGCTGTAATTGCTCCCTACTGACTTGCTGTCAATGGCTAAAAGAACTCACCTGATATGATGTCAGACGCCTATTCAAATACAATGGCTATTGAAAAAGTTGACCTAATAGGTGATTTTCCCTAATTTTCCGAGTGGAACTGGACAGCCGGTTCGAGTCCAATACCGTCCACTTAAAACCAAGCCGCTAATTATTTAGTGGCTTGGTTTTTTAACCTCAGACACCGGTAGATTTTTTGAAATCCGGAGGGATATTATCCCCCTAAATTACCCAACCCCCAGCAGTTGAAGCATTTCGTCCCGGATCCTCTCTACTGTATCTGTGCTGATGCGTTCCTCGCTATATTCCAGCATCAGGCTGAGCACTCCGGAACAGGTCACGGCGCCGGCAAGTAGGTTAACGAATACCAGGGGATAAGCCCCACCGGGTTTCAAGATCAAGCACTCCAATTCCAGATCACCATATTTAAGTGGAAAATTCATCCTGGTCAGGTTGGTCACTGCTGTCCCGATCAGGACATTCTCGAAAGAATCCATCTTCTCCCGTTTGATCATGGACGCGATCACATCGTCCCGCTTACTGAAAGATGATAGTTTCATATATCTGTTGGAATCCCGCGATACCAGCCTGCCGATCATCTTAAAGCTCAATGATTCCAGGATTCCTGGTTCAAGATAACTCCAGACCAGGGGATCCTGGAACAAGTTCTTGTTCGTGTAAAGCGGCTTGGCTTTATTGTGGAATAGGCGGGTATTTTCCCAGAACCCTAGCCGCTGTTTATATTTGTATCTGGGGCTGACAGCACCCACAAAAAAGCCCATCCCTTCGCCGACAGATTCACCCAGGCGTTCCCTCAAACTACCGGCAATAGTGGTCCTGGAATGGAATGCCCTGGTTCCCTGAACTTTAATCTGGGCGGATGCCAGGGCGACTGCCAAGGCTGAATTGACTGTTACGTTCTCAGATTTGCATTTCTCAACCAGCTCAGTGGTTTTTTCTTGGCTGAACTCGATCAGGACCATTTTGTGGTTAAAATTTTCCCAGTAGGCCTCAGCTATGGCCTGATAGTCATGCTGATCAAAAAAGATCCTCTCTTCCTGCCATTTTTTGTTAATCCTCTCCACAAAGTAGTTCACCAAGCCATTCATGGACACCCCGGGGGGTAGGTGGTTTTTGTCGATCGGGTCTGGATCCACCAGAATTTCAACCGGCTGGGATGGATCTCCCAGATAGTTGAGGATATCCCGGGCTAAATAGGCCAAGGACATGCCATCACAGATCATATGATGGCAGAGGATCACTAGCTCAGAAATGTCGGGAGATTTGACCAGGATGAAACGGATGGCCGGTCTCTGTTCAAAATCGAACGGCACCCGGCTTTGCTGATCTACGATCTCGATCCAGCTCTGGTTGTTTTCCCGTGTAAAGGTCAAGATCGGGATGTTCCTGACATCCTCGGTGGTGAACCACGGTACCTCAGATTCATCATATTCGATCCTGACCTTGAGATTGGTATGTCTCTTCCGGGCTTTAGTCACTGCCTTTTGCAGCATATCTTCACTGACCCTGCCTTTGATCCGGGCAACCATAGTCACAATGGCATAGGGCGCGTGGAAGAACATACCCTCCAGGGGAGAAACTTTTCGACGGTAAATACTGTTAGATTGATTTTTTTCAGTCATGGTTTTCCTTTCTTTAACAAATCTGGGTATCTATTTTGTTCTAGCTCCCATCATGATCAGGTCAAGTCCCTCTATTAACATCTCCCGGGGAGTTCCATTAGGCCTGGAGGTCAGGATCACTGAACTGAGGATCGAAAGCAGGACCTTCACCATCATATCCGGATCGATTGGCCGGAATGTGCCATCCCTGATGCCTTCTTCTATCAACTGGATGAGCAGATCCTGGTAGACTTTGCGCTTGATTTCATGTTTTGCTTGTACTCCCATCGGCAATCGCTGGAACTCAAAACTAAGTTTAAAAATGATGGCCTTATCGCGAAGCAGCACGTCCAGGTGCATCTTCAGGATCCTGGTGATACGATCGATAACACTTCCCCCGCTGGAAGCGAGAGATTCGGCCCGGGTTCTAACCTCTGCCAGGGGTTCATCCAGCAGCAGCAAGATGATCTCGTCCTTGCTGGCGAAATAATCATATATAGTTGACTTGCCGATCCCGATCTTGCGGGCAATCTGGCTTACTGATGTTTCGTTGAATCCGTTCTGAAAAATCAATTCTGCTGCGGCGTGGGCGATGGCCAGCCTTTTTTCTTGTTGATATTCTGTTGTCAGGGGGGTGCCTTTTGGCATATTTTCCTCCGAAAGCGACCGATGGTCGCTATTATTATATCAATTTATTATTGAATAGCAAGAGCTGAGTTGTTGATGGAGGACTCAATTATTGGAAAACCGCTAAACAGCTTCTTATAGAGAGGTTCATAAACATCAAATATAAAAAGAGCCGCTATCAAATTGATCAGCGGCTCTCTTTCTTTTGATCACTTAATCCGGGATAGCTCACAAGCGAATCACGTCTCCACAATACTCACAGGTGATACTCTCCATTCCACGTAAAACAACCTGGTTGATTGCCCCGCCACAGGAAGGGCATTTTGTGGGCGCATCCTTGACTTTCTCGGCAGCTTTCTTGTCAATGGCAATGGCTCGGGTTTTATCAAATTCCTTTGCTTTGGCGCGTTTGAGCAGGGCTTTCCACTCGTCGCCGGGTTGCCAGATGTGGATATGAAGGACATCAAAAGGAGCGCCGCTGCCAAAGCGTACCTCAATATAATCATCTTTATTCAAAAAGCCATCTTTGCGGGCCTTGGTCTGCTCGATCAGGGAGAGAGGGGCTTCCCAGAGCAAATCCTGCACCAATTTTTTCTCCGTTGTCACAAAGAGCACCTTTTTTGTGGCTACTTTTTCCTTTTGCTCAAAAAGGATGCGCTGGTCGGTCAGATACAGTACTCCCTCAGGGTCATTCTTGTTCTGCTTGCCCGCCTTTGCCCAAACCGCCTTAACCGCCATGATCCCCGATTCAGTTGCCAGCAGCTCAAAGCTCGCCTCACTGAGTTCTGTCAGCATCCATTCCAGTTTTGTGAGATGGTATTTTAGTTTTTGAACGTCGCTGCTATATTGATCGTATCCGCCACGGATGCTTCGCTCCGCTGCCTCGACGCGACCTTCCAGCGTTTCCACCTGTGTCTTGAGACTGCTCAGGCGTGGAAGCAGGGCTGCCGGTGCCGTGCTTTTTCCTGCCGCCTGCGCGATCTGCGTCTCCAACGGTCGCAAGGATCGCTCCATGCTGCCAGCTTCTTTTTCAATCTGTGCTGTGAGGTTGGGCGAGATCTTGGTCCATTCTTTTTCAAAATCTACCGCCATTTCTTCCAGATCTTTCTCGAAAGCGTATCCACGCTCACGCAAAGATTTGATCCGCCGATCCATCCCATTGACAGATGTACCCAAATCCTCCACACTATCTCGGATATCCGTCATCCGCACCGAAGATTGCAAATCCCGCAGAGAAGATTGCAGGCTTTGAATATCGTTTTTTACTTGCTCGCTAAGGCTTTGATCTGACATGGGATCTCCTTATTCAGATGAGTGGATGGCTTTATTCTAACTGATTTTTTCCATTGTCGAAACGCGGAAAGTACATTTTGGGTGCTTCCTGAGGAAAAGGAGGCAAATCCATCACAGAAAAAACCCAAACAAAAACCGCCCTCTAGGGCGGTTTTGATTATTATTCTTTATCCCCAAATTGGAACTTAATTATTAAGCCACTTTTTCAGCTGCTTTCGTTTCTTTGCTTTCCTTTCTGGCTTTGAAAAATTCCAGCACCGGCGGAATAAAGGAGATAAAGATAATCGCAAAAATGACCAGCTCAAAATTGTTTTGAACGAATGGTATATTGCCAAAGAAGTATCCCATGAAGATGAATATCGCCACCCAGGAAATGCCTCCAACTACATTGTATATAATAAAATTTCTATACTTCATCGTCCCGATACCGGCCACAAAGGGGGCAAAGGTGCGAATAATGGGAATGAATCGAGCCAGGATGATGGTTTTCCCACCGTGTTTTTCGTAAAATTCCTGCGTTTTATCCAGGTGGTCTTTTTTAAGAAATCTAATCTCCCCGCTGAAAGCCTTGGGACCGACATAGGCTCCAATGGAATAATTTACCGTATCACCAATCACAGCGGCAACGCTTAACAACAAAAAGAGGTAAAACGGATTCAGTGCGCCCAGCGCGGCAAAAGTACCCGCCGCAAATAACAAAGAATCCCCGGGTAAAAAGGGCGTCACCACAAAACCGGTTTCAAGAAAAATCACAAAAAATAAAATCCCATAGGTCCAGACGCCATAATCAGTAATAATAACCTTGAGATATTCATCCATATGCAGTACAAAATCAATTAGAAAACTAATTACTTCCATGAGACCTCACTTGTCTAAAATAACCTGCGTCATTATAGCACGTTGAAAGCGAGAATTTGCCCAAATTAAACCGAACAAAGCTCCTAATGCCAATATTAATAAACCCGCCGGAGCATATCCGGCAAAGTTAAGGGCAAATGTTCCCACAGTTGTCTGGATAGGGGGAAGCTCGACTAGAGCAGTCAGAATATTTAACCCGTTCCAAACCCCATGAAGAGTAATTGCTGCTACAAAAGCCATCACTAAACGCCAATATCTTTTTTCCGACCTGGCAGAAGCTATTCCCCATCCAACAAGGGCGGTTGTTAACATATGAATCGCCGCAGTTCCAAGTCTGGATATCATCACAAATGTCCAGATTTCTGTTTCCGCTGCAATGGTCAAATTTTCAAATAGGGCATACCCAGCACCAGACACTGCCCCTAATAGAAATCCATCTCTTGGAGAAAGATTACGACCCGGCAGCAGCCAGATAGCAATTGGTTTAATCAATTCCTCGACCACGGGGATTAAAACAGCTATATAAATAAACACACCGCCAGCTATACCGGGAGTTTCAAACAATCGACTGGTTGTTCGTTCAAAGATGCCAGGAGTAATTGTTGACTGCTGAAAATGATCCAGGAGAATCAGGAAGTCCTGTTTTAATTCCGGCTGGCTTTGTATAAATACCCACAGCAGAATCCCAAAAAAGACCAGGATCAGGAGTTCTACAATTAGCGCTATTAATGGAGCCAGGGTAAGACCACTGCCAAAGACACCCCAAAATCGCTGGGCACTTTCTTCCGGAAGTTTCCTTTTCACAACGGACAATAACCAGAAAATCGCTGCACCATTGGTCAGGATATGAAACAGAGGTAAAACGAAAACACCCCAGGAAGGATTTGACTGAGAGAGGTACCCCAAAAATATTAAACCTGGAATCGCAAATCCCAACCACCCCGATCCCGCCCAGGCCTTTTTTCCCCGGGATGTTTCACTAAATAAACGGAGACCCGAATAATAAATGGAAGGGATCATTAAGGTTCCGGCAAAACCTAATCCGGCAGAGAACAATAACGATGATCCAAGTTGGGAATCAGCAACAGGGATGCCGCCGATAGCACCCCTCAGGCTCATCAATAAATAACTCACGAGTGATGAGCCAATAAGGAATAGCCCAATGAGCAGACTGAAGCTAAACTGCCCTGCGGTCAGCCAATCAAATTTTTTTTGGGAAGGGACCTGATCCATCAAAGTATCTCTTTTTGAGGCATCAGGTCCCATATCAGATAGAGCTTATTGTTCATCAATGACAACATTTACGATCAAGTCTCCGGGAGGCAAATCCGCACCTTGCTGAGGATCACGGGGGGTGAGACTTTCCACCACATCCATTCCTTCAACTACTTCGCCAAAAATTGTATATCCTCCGTCCAAATTGGGCGCAGCGGCGTAGGTTATGAAAAACTGACTACCATTGCTATCCTGGCCAGAATTCGCCATTGCGACCAAACCAGCCCGATCAAATAGCAGATTATTGGAGACCTCATTACCGAAGGAATATCCCGGGTTGCCAAAACCAGTACCTGTGGGATCACCGGTTTGAGCGACAAAACCGGGTAATACCCGGTGGAAGGTCACATCATCAAACCAATCATTTTCTACCAGGTAAATAAAACTATTCACAGCCAGGGGAGCAACATCCGGGAATAATTCCAGGACGATATCCCCTGCTTCAGTCTCAATAGTGGCCTGATAGGTGGTTTGCGGATCCACTGTTACTGGAGGGCATTCAGAGAACTGCTGATCCTCAAGTTTAATCATCTCCACAATTGCAGTTAACATCTGAGGATCCGCTTGGGCTTCATACATGGCGTTGATTTTTATATAGGGAGTACCGGGTATGCCAAGTTGTTGGCCATCGACCCAGGTTGCTTCAGCGTTAGCGGTTATCTCTTCGCTGAACAGATCGGTTTTAAACAGCTCTTGATCCAGTTCAATTTCAGCTGCCATCTCTACCAACCAAAGGCCAAAGTCCTCTACTGATAGTTCAGACCAGACTAGCTGGGTATCATAAAGCAAGTCATGCATGGCCCAGAAGGCGTCCTCGCCTTGTAAACCTGCGGCTTCAGAAGCCGCGGTCGCCAAAATCGCTTTGTCATGAATGCTGGCAAGAGGGAAATGGCGGTAAACAATCCGGACATCATCAGGATATTGATCATGAAGAGCTTTAAGATTCTGAGAAGCAACTGAACAGTAGGGACATTGGAAATCAGCGTATTCAACAATCGTGATTAACGCGTCATCTGGCCCCTTCACCCATTCATTTTCCAGGTTTGGAGTATAGAGAGCCAAATCCTCCGCACTCGGTGCAGGAGGAGAGCCATTTGGTACACAACTCGCGGCAACGGGAGGTCCAACTGGGTCAAGAAGTTCAACCTCAACTGTTGGAAGTGCTGGCTCTGTTACCGTGGGTACTGGTTCAGCAGCAGCGGTACAAGCGGCTGTTAATAACACCAGGATCACTACTAATAAAAATATTTTTGGTTTTTTCACAAAACCTCCTCTGATAAACTATTCCAACATTGTACCAATAATGTTTGCCTCATTGAGCAAATCTGGATTTCTTATACTTTTCTAAAATTCAGGTCAGGGAGATTGATTTTTCTTAAAAAGAACCTGGAATTGATCCAGCCGCCATCTCCAGGCCACCTCTCTCATAAATTCTGCATAGGAGGGAGATTCTTCCTTTAGTTCCCTTAGTTGACTGCCCAAGTCTGCTCCCTGGGCACTTGTTGCACCTCCAGGGTCCGCAGCATAAGATCCATGGAATGCAAAATAGGCCTGGTTTAATCTCCTGATCAAATAGCCATTTTCCCAGAAGATCAATCTGCGGGATTCCATGAAATCTTCAGCTTCATTGATCTCGCCTGCTGCGAGCAGGCGGTCGACTTCCAACCTGGTGAGATGCATTTCTGCCCGGAAATCAAATTTATCCTCTGGAGGAGTTGGATTTGGAGCGGGCAATTCTCCTGGTTCCTCAACTGTTTGTTTAGGCGGTAAAAATTCCGGGTAATATAATGAGAATAATTCCCTTTGGATATCCTCCGCGGAGAGATCCGCGATAGTTTCATTGATTGTGGTCAGCTCGGGACTGGTGTAGTAATTTGCACCCAGGGGGCGGATGGTCAGGTAATTATGAGTCCATTCGTGGCCGATGACATGAATCGTCCAATCCAGGCTGCTGGTCTCAATGATCATGGAAGGGTATAAGCCCACTCCACCAATGCCAACCACCAGGGCAGATAAATCTAAATCATCTTCAATGGCCTCTTCCAGTTGAACAATTTCGTCAAGGGATAAATTGTGAATCAGCATCAAGTTGGCCGCTTGCTGGATCTCTTCCCGAGGAGACACAATCAGAGCATACGAATCAGGCTCAGTCCGGTAGAGAACTGGCGGGACCAGCTGCCCTCCCAGTGAAATCCGCAGCGCTGCCAGGGCAGTATTCATTTGTCCCTGGACGATTTGTTCCACAAAGGGGGCAATATCTTCCCGTTCTGCCATCATCGTACCCAGCTTCATCCTGATATCTGCAGCAGCCTGATCTTTATTCTCCAGGTGGGGATCCGAGAGCACGCTGACTAAATTACCCTGGGTATGGTTGATCTGGTTTCTTAACTCCAGGTAGTCCAGCACTATTTTTTTTCCCTCTTCTCGAGGCACATAGCGGAATATATCCAGGCTGGATTGGGTTAGTTTCCTGATCAGGGCAGACACAGTCCAGGACACATAATCAAATTCATAGGGTCGCGAGTGGGCTCTTATCTTTTCCAGCTGCAAGGAGGGATCTACCTCAGAACCGCGAACGGGAAGGATTCCGAGCATAAGGATAACAATACTGAAAAATATATTCCGGATTTTATAATTCAATTTCATTCTTATTTTATACAGGATCTGTTTTCCACCCCTACTCCTGTCTCAGCGATCGGGATCTATCCAGCAGAAAACAAACCCGGTGATCTAAACATCATAATAGAGATTAATTGGTAGGGTAATCGTGTATTGTACCAACAGATTAAGTCCTACTTCAAATCAGGATCCATTGCCTTATTCGGCTGGATTTCCATAGCCTGATCCATCTGGTCTGTGAGAATCATCTCACCCAGCTGATCGCCGTAATCGGTCAGCTCGGGGATCTTATCTGGTTCATCCATGGGATACGATTCATTTAGATTTACCTGGAAACGGCGAAAATCCAACTGCTCAAAAAAAGTATTTACTAGGTGCACCTGCTGGTCATCAGAGGATTGCTGAAAGGCGCCCAATACCGGGCTGATCCAATGCCAGGGCCAGAACTGTTTAATTTGATTCGGATCCAGCGAATGTGGTTCCCGCCCTGTGCCAAGACTGATCAATGTTGTTTCTGCAGGATCCCACTCCAGCACAAACTGGGCTTCATAGGCCGCAATATAACAGGGGT
>Ga0255364_10013_pt2 | contig 25214 bp, 23 predicted proteins | sample ANMaggSSYBR01G12_FD_182087 | JGI IMG/M metagenome (GOLD analysis project Ga0255364, IMG submission 182087) | Sediment cell enrichment communities from methane seep in Santa Monica Basin, California, United Staets - ANME aggregate JGI... | ecosystem: Environmental > Aquatic > Marine > Cold seeps >...
TAAGTATTTTTATTATTTATTGCGTTATTTCCATTTTTCTATTGAGTTTATTCACATTTTTTGTATTTTTCTTGATATTTTGGCCTGTTTTTCAAAAAAATTTAGGACAAGTAAAGTTATCTCATCATAAAATGATGCTGACGTACTTACGGGGGAATGTTACACTTGATCAGAAATACTCTGATGGCTCACAATATCCCCCAGGGCGAAGGAGACTATGTCTCAATACGATGTAATTGTGATTGGTGCTGGACCTGCCGGTTTAATGGCTGCCGGCCAGGCTGCCTCTCTTGGTAAAAATACTCTCCTGCTAGAAAAAATGAAAACCCCTGGCAGGAAACTGCTTCTCACCGGAAAACACCGCTGCAACCTAACTAACACCGCTTTAGTACCGGATGCGCTGGAGCATTTTAACGAAGGCGGCCGGTTCCTAACCCAGCTCTTCTATCGCTATTACACAGATGAACTTCGACTATTCTTTTCAGAAATTGGGGTACCAACAGTGGTTCAACGCGGTGGACGAGTATTTCCCAAGAGTGAAAAAGCCCAGAAAGTACTTGAGGCGCTGCTGAGCTGGATCCAATCCTCAGGAGTGGAGTTAATAACCGAAGCAGCTGTATCTGAGTTGAAAATTTTTGGAGGAAAAATCGACGGGATTGTGGCCCAGACAGGGAATTACCAGGCGCCAGCTGTAATCCTGGCCACAGGGGGGAAAGCATATCCCGGAACTGGATCTACTGGAGATGGATTTGCATTTTCCAGACGGGCTGGACACAAGATCATACCCCTCCGCCCAGCTCTTGTTCCCTTGATTACCGGCGGAAATACTGCTCAGAAGCTCCAGGGGTTGAGTTTAAAGAATGTATCCGTTAGTGTTTGGGTAAATAATAAGAAATTCACTCAACTGTTTGGAGAACTAATGTTTACTCATTTTGGCCTCTCAGGTCCAGTAATCTTATCCCTTAGCAGGCAAATCGTGAATTACCTCCAGGGAGATAATCAAGTCGATCTCAGGCTTGATCTTAAACCAGCCCTTGACCATACAGCTCTAGACAATAGGATCCTGAGGGATATACAGAACCAAGGAAAGAAACAATTTTCATCTATGCTCGAAGGTCTGCTTCCAAAAAAATTGATCCCAATCTGCTCGGAGCAAATAGGAATTCCCAGGGATAAAAAAATAAGTCAGATCTCGGGGGCAGAACGAAAACAATTGCGGCTATGGCTAAAAGAAGACTTCAAATTTTCGATAACAGGCCATACAGGATTTGAGCAGGCAATTATTACTGCAGGCGGCGTAAACACAGCTGAGGTAGACCCGGTGACTATGGAATCAAAACTAATTCAGGGACTATATTTTGCTGGTGAAATCCTGGATATTGATGCCGATACCGGTGGTTTTAACCTGCAGGCAGCTTTCTCTACAGGTTGGGCAGCTGGCAGAGCGGCCGCATCCGATTAATTTTGATATATCCTAGCTGCACCAAGATTTCGAAAATTTAATTTTTCAACTACTCAAAATTCAAGTCTGATGGCATTCCTGTTTTAAGTTTTCCAGCAATATTTCGACTTGGATTTTTACCGCATAACCTGTTTTTTTCCCTCGACAGTTTGGACATTTCGCGGGATGAACTCCACTTGGTCCCTGAATCATATTGTTAACTCGGTAACCTTTATAACAGGGTGCATTGTTCTTCTTTTACTATATATTTATAGAACTTACAAAACGATATGCAAAACACAAAAGGGTCAGCGGCTATAACTGAGATTTACTCCAATCATCATTTTTATGACAACGATCATTATTAGTAGAAAATCCTTAAAAATAACAAAATCTTAAATCTTGTATATGTTATGATGACCCTATGCTCACTGAGAAAAAAAGATCAGAAGTAGTTCGAACATTTCGCTATTTCACAGGGATAGCGATGGTATATTTTGCATCTTTATCCGTGTTCACTGCCCTACAGACAGGACAAATTGTTAATCCCTCTCAAATTCAATCCTATATTAACCTGGCAATCAATGGAGTACTTTTTGGGTATTTATCCTGGTACTGGCTTGAGAAAAAACTAGAGAGGTATTATCTACCCCTGGCTCTAATAGCGGCTACGGTAGTCCCTCTTTTCAGCAACCTGATATATCTTGCCAGTCCCCAAGAAACTGCCCAGATTGCGATTACCAGAAGCTGGCTTCTCTTCCCGATATTGATTGTTCCCCTGGTCTTAATTGCCTGGCAGTACAAATTTCGAGTAGTTTTGGCCTATATTGTATTAACAACAATCATCGAGTTGCCTATCCTAATATCTCGAGTAGAAACAATAGATTTTATAACTTTACCAATTCTCGGGGTCCCACTGATCAGGGCTTTTGCCTTTGGAACAATCGGCCACATTGTAACTAGATTAATCTCTACCCAGAGGAAACAGCAGAAAAAACTTCTTCAAGCCAATATCAAACTCAGTGAACATGCGGTTACACTTGAACAACTTGCTACCAGTAGAGAACGTAACCGCTTAGCCAGGGATCTTCATGATACACTCGCTCATACACTGAGTGGACTCACTGTGAATTTTGAAGCCATTAAAATTCTCTTGGGTCAGGACCATCCCCAAATCACTTCCATGTTAAATCATGCCTTAGAAAATACACGAACAGGCTTAACTGATACCCGCCGGGCGTTAAGGGATCTCCGCGTAAAGCAGGTTGAAGATCTGGGACTTAAACTCGCTATTGAAAATTTATCCCTCCAGGCCGCAACCCGTGGTCAATTTGAGATCCAGTTATTTATGCCGGAAATCCTACCTGAAACATCAATTCAACTCGAACAGTGTTATTACAGAATTGCTCAAGAAGGCTTAGAGAATATCGTTAAACACGCCCAAGCAAATCATGTATCTTTGAATTTAGATCTCCACAACAGTTCCTACATATTAAAAATAGACGATGATGGTCGGGGGTTTTTGTTAACAAACGAGGATAATGTAGAAAGATTAGGAATAAGAGGTATGAAAGAACGGGCAGCCGAATGCCAAGGTGAATTATCTATTGAAAGCAGTCTTGATAACGGAACTACAATCATTTTATCTACGGAGCTCAAGAATGTTCAAAATCTTGATCTGTGATGACCAGAAAATCGTTTGCGAAGGTTTGCAGACGATCATCAATGACGACCCAGACCTCCAGGTTGTCGGCACGGTTTATAACGGAAAAGAAGCGCTGGAAGTTATCCCGGACTTGCTGCCAGATCTAATCCTGATGGATTTAAAGATGCCGGAAATGAACGGGGTCTTGGCGACAAGGAAAATAAAAGAAAAATATCCAAAAATATTTGTCCTAATCTTAACCACATATGATGATGATGAATGGATTTTCGATGCCATCCGGAGCGGCGCTGAAGGGTACTTACTTAAAGATACTCCCCCGGAAGATTTAATTAAGTCCATTAAAGGAACCATCAGGGGGATGTCGTTTATCGATCCTCAGGTCGCCGGGAAAATCCTTGCAGAATATTCGAAAAATTTAGGGAATAAACAACCTCCATCTCACTATACCTTTACCGAGAGAGAAAGGGATATACTGACACTATTATCACAAGGTTTATCTAATACAGAAATCGCCGAGAAGTTATTCCTCGCAGAAGGCACAGTAAGAAATTACACCAGCGTCTTATTAAAAAAATTAGGGGTTGGAGATAGAACTCAAGCTGCAATCCTTGCTATACGATATGGGCTTGTTAATAATGATCAAACCGATAATTGATCTATTCCGTTGGAAGATCGAGTAATTCACGGTAAATCTGAATTATTCGATCTGTAATATTGTTCCAATCGAATTTTTGTGCAAAAGCAAATGCATCATGACCCATCCGGTAGCGCAGATTTTTATCTCGCAGTAAACCAGATATCCTCTCGCTGAGAGCAACCGGATCCTCTACCGGGACATGGTAACCAGTAACTCCATCTTCCACAAGGTGGATCAATCCACCTACCAATGAAGCAATTACAGGAGTCCCACAGGCCATTGCTTCCAACGCAACCATACCAAACGATTCATAGTGAGATGGCATAATTACCATCTCGGCAGCTGAATAATAATATGGCAGTGAATCCTGGTTCTGTTTGCCAAGGAATGTGACCATCTCCCCCAATCCATACTCATCCCTTAGTTGATTCAATATCCGCATCTCCTCAGATTCATTCCCGTCCCGATCTGCCAGATCTCCCCCGATTACAGCCAGGCAGAGGTCCTTTTCAAAATCTCCATTCTCCTGCAAATATCCAATAGCTCGCAGTAAAGTCTTAATACCTTTTAATGGTTCAATCCTGCCTACAAATAACAGCATTTTCTTTTCTAACGAGATCCCCACAAAATCCTTGGCCTCATCCGGAGGAATGGGGTAAAAACGACTTAGGTCAACTCCAGGAGAAATAATTTCAATCTTGTTTGGGTTAGCATCATAGAGGTCCGCAAGCTGTGCCTTTTCTGTCGAAGTAGAGGCGATTATTTTATCTACAAGTGACATGACCCTAATTTCGCCATTAATGCGGTAATCTCCTTCTGCTTCTTCCGCATTTTGGGCAATTTTTTGTTTCAATTTACCAAGAGTATGGAACATTTGAATGATTGGAATCTGCCAGGTCTCAGCCAATTTTTCAGCAGCCAAGCCAGACATCCAATAGTGACTGTGTATCAAATCATAAGTGAGGTTTTTTTTATTTGTAAATTCCAGAATACGATCTGCAAATTCCGGAACAAAACAAGCCAATTCTGGCCTGGGCAGCGGATATTCAGCTCCGGCAGTTATATGAACTACTCTGTTACCAAAACCCAGGTCATGCAAAACATGGGGAACATGTTCGTCCTGCGAGCGAGTAAAAACATCCAGTTGAATACCTTTTCGACCGAGGTATGTTGATAAGTCCCGCACATAAACGTTCATACCGCCGGCATCTTTTCCTCCCAAAGTCGCCAGAGGGCAGGTGTGGTATGAAATAACAGCGATACGCAACTATACCTCCTGATCTGATTAATCTTGGGACCATTCCTAGGCCTCCCCCTGCCCTGTCCCTTTTCACTCAGGTATGATAGCTGGTATAATTTCTGCCGTCAACCAAATCATTTTCCCGCCACCGTAGCTCAAGGGTAGAGCAATCGCTTCGTAAGCGATAGGTTATGGGTTCAATTCCCATCGGTGGCTCTTTTCATCTCACAATCAGCCACTTCCCAGCTAATATAATCCGCTTCCTTCTCTTTCAATAAACCCAAAAATGAATTTCTTCAGTTGACGGAGTGTACCGGATTGGATATATTTATAGTGACTTTATCCCATGACCACATTATGCCGGCCCTGGGATCCGATCTCCCGAATTCTTTGATCAATATAAGGAGCAAAAGATGTCAGAAGTCCAGGCGCCTTTAGAATACACATCCTCAGGCAAACTTAAATCAGCCCATTACAACCGCGAATTGGTAAAATTACAGCAAGAGCTGGTTAAACTCCAATACTGGATTAAAGAAAAAGGATTAAAAGTTTGTGTGCTCTTTGAAGGCAGGGATGCAGCTGGAAAAGGGGGCGTTATAAAAAGGATCACCCAGCGCCTGAATCCCCGTATTGCCCGCGTGGTTGCTCTTGGTATTCCATCTGACAAAGAAAAACAACAGTGGTATTTTCAACGCTATGCGCAGCATTTACCTACTGCCGGCGAAATGGTTCTCTTTGACCGCAGTTGGTATAATCGCGCAGGTGTTGAACGGGTGATGGGATTCTGTACAGATAACGAATACCGTGATTTTATGAGAACCTGCCCTGAATTTGAACGAATGCTGGTCCGGTCTGGAGTAAAGTTAATAAAATACTGGTTCTCAGTCAGTGACGAAGAACAAGAACGCCGGTTTCGTGTCCGGAATACAGATCCGGTGAGACGCTGGAAACTCAGTCCAATGGATATGGCTTCCAGGTCCAGATGGGTAGACTATTCCAGAGCAAAAGATGCTATGTTTATGTATACAGACACAGAAAAAGTTCCCTGGTATGTTGTTGACGCAAATATCAAACGCCATGCCCGATTAAATTGCATCAGCCACCTACTCGGTTTAATTGATTATCAGAACCTGACTCCGGAACCCATCGAACTGCCCCCCCGACAATTGGACCCAGGATACAAACGCCCACCAATAACCAGCCAGAAATGGGTCCCGGCAATCTACGGCACAAATGCCGTAGAAGAAGCTTGATATCAACGAAATAGAAAAAAACAACATGGACGGTAATAAAAACGTGATTAATCAAAATGATATTTTAATCCGAGCCTATAAACCTGCAAACTGGCAATCCATTTGTCAGATTCATGATTTAGCAAGACCTGATGGGGTAATTAGTTCTTGTGATCCAAAAGCGTTTATCCAGATTGAGCAAGATTAAGAAGTTGAACACCTGAAACTCTGCCAAATACTTATTGCTATCTCCACTGACCGTGTTGCAGGATCCTTCCTGGAGGAATACCAATCCCAAAGCTAATTAATGACGTGAACACAGCCTGCCCAAATGAGAGCTGAATGGAATCTACTCCAGGAGAAAACCTGGCGATGAATTGAACATGTCCTGCCCAGAAAAGAGCCCCCAATAAAACATATCCATCCCCTTGTGCCAGTTTTAATCCTTGCGTTGCGCTGAGCAAATATAAACCTATTTCTGCAAACAAGGCTCCCAACCAGGTTTGGGCTGGAGCCCGATCTCCCCAGATCATTCCCAAAAGCGGTACGATGATCACATATAATCCGGTGACAAACCCTGCTTTTCCTGCCGTGGTATAGACTAACCCAAGCTGCTGAAAAGTAGCTCCAATAAACAGGAATAATCCTGCCACGCATCCAACGATGAGAGTTTTTTTATAATCAGGATCAGCGATAGTATATTTTTTATTCCTGATTATAATAATTGGCAACAGAGTCAGAGCGCCAAGTAAAAATCTGAAACCATTAAATATTTAAGGTCCCAATTCCTGCATACCCAATCGTTGGGTAACTAATCCTCTTCCCCAAATAACTGCGGTGATAAGCAGCAATAGGTTGGCTCAGATCTTTGTCGAAAGTGAAGTTTTCTCAATATGTTCCATAGTTAATTCTTCACAGTATATCGCATGAAAAGGAAAATCATTTTATACTTCTCAATAAATATACTGATACTCTTTTATACTAACTGACTTCAACTCCCGGAGAATAATTTATGAATGTCATCGAACAAATCCATCAGCACCGCTCTATCCGAAAATACAAGCCCGATCCTGTATCGGAAGATATTCTGGAAAAAATCTTGAATGCCGGTATCAGGACTTCATCCTCCGGCAATATGCAAACATATTCGATCATCATCACCCAGGATCCTGACTTGCGGAACCAACTCCTGGAACCTCATTTACAACAATCCATGGTGATCGATGCGCCTGTTCTTTTGACATTCTGCGCAGATTTTCACCGCATGCGGCGCTGGCTTAATATCAGCGATGCACCGGATAATTTTGATAATTATTTCAGCTTTATGGTAGGAGCCATCGATGCTATCCTGGTCTCACAGACAGTCGCTCTAGCAGCTGAATCTCTGGGATTGGGTATTTGTTTCTTGGGAAGCACTTTTGCAAACGCAGATCAGATAGGTTCAATATTGAATCTTCCAAAAAATGTGGTCCCGGTAACTGGTTTTTCTCTTGGTTATCCAGCTGAAGATCCTGACCTGAGAGACAGATTACCCTTATCTGGTTTAATTCACAAAGAAAAATACCAATCGATCAAGGATGATGATATTCTGAAAATCTATCAGGACCGTGAAAAGAAAGGATGGTTGCGTTATATGCAATCCAGAAGGTTAAAAGAATTGGCCCAAAAACACGGCGTGGAAAATCTTGCTCAGTTATATACTGTCGTAAAATATACCAAATCCTCCCACCAGGAGTATTCCAATAAATTATTGGATTATTTATCCCTGCAGGATTTTATGAATAATTCGCCCCAATAAATATATCCTCTCAAATTCGCTGAATGGTACAATGACAACATTGAAATAAAAGCAGGACTGGTTTTTAGGAGAGATTTATGAAACCTCTACAAGGAAAAAAAATAGGTTTGATAGGAAGCGGAAATATGGCCGGGGCGATGATTGGCGCCCTGTTAAGGAAAAATGAACTTACTCCAGATCAGATTAGTGCCAGCGATCCCTCTCCGGAACAGCAAAAAATCATTAAAGACAAGTATGGTATATCAGTCACAGGTGATAACAGGGAAGCTGTAAAATCAGCAGATCTTGTGATTCTCTCAGTAAAACCTCAAGTGCTTCCGGCAGTAATGTCAGAACTTAAAGGAAAAATCCCCTCCAGCAGTCTGGTTTTCTCTATCGTTGCGGGTATGCCTATTGCCACGATTCAAATAGGCCTTTCCCACAAAGCAGTGATCCGATCAATGCCCAATACGCCAGCCCAGATCAGTGCCGGAATGACGGTGTGGACTGGATCTGATGATGTGTCAGAATCGCAGCGGGTAGAAGCCAGAGTAATCATGGAGGCCATGGGAAAAGAACTGTACGTACAACATGAAGATTCCCTTAATATGGCAACCGCAGTCAGTGGAACTGGTCCCACCTATGTTTTTTTACTTGCAGAAGCCCTGATCGACGCTGCGGTACATCTCGGGTTTTCTCGCCGTGATGCCAGAATGATTGTACTGGAAACATTGAAGGGGTCTGTTGATTTTGCCCTCCAATCGGACCTGCATCTAGCCCAACTTCGGAATATGGTGACCTCGCCGGGAGGTACCAGTGCAGAAGCCATTTACCAATTGGAAAAGGGAGGCATGCGAACTATCCTCTCCAAAGCTGTCTGGGCTGCATATCAAAAAAGCCAATTATTGGGCAAAAAGGCCCAAGACCCGCCAGACTCACCCCTCAAGGTTGAAAACTAGCTCGTCATTTTGATTTTAATAATTGGGTTCAGTCGCGTCTTTTACGCCTGCTGGCAGCACCACCACCGCTTCCACCAAAGGTCATCGATGCCCCTAACAGGAAACCAAAGGTATACCAGCCGCCATTATTATGGACTTCAAAGACATAAACGGCTTTGCTAAACAATGACACGACAAAGGTTATGGGGGAAATCAATCCGTGCCAGATTCCTAACCAAAAACCTGCTACCTCGCCATCTTCATCTGGCGTATTGCGGAGCTGATTTGGACCAGCCGCACAGGCTGCCAGGGTCAATGTCATTCCGATTAAAACTAGAATTAAAATAGATTTTTTCATCTTACTTGCCTCCTAAGGGAAGTTTCTCATTCTATAATACGTCGCAACAATAAATAAGTTGTATCCCCTCATTTTGTTTTATCAGGTTTCTATTAATACTTACTCTCACTGACCCGGAAACGCTGTATTTGATATATTATTAACCGAAAATACTATCTTCATTCAAGTATAATACAGACACAATGATTAATAACAAAACCTCCCTGGTAATTGGAATCGCAGGTGGGACTGGTTCAGGAAAAACAACTATCGCAGACTATATCCTGGAGACTGTTGGACCTGAGAAAATTGCATTTTTACCACACGATGCTTATTATCGTGATCAAACTGCCCTCACCTACGAAGAACGTTCTCAAGTCAATTTTGATCATCCTGCTTCACTGGAAACAGAGTTATTAATTGAACACATCACCGATCTCCGCAACCAGCAAACCATCCACCTTCCCAACTATGATTTTAAAACTCACTCCCGAACAAACAAAACTATCCAAATAAAACCCCAGCCAATTATATTGATAGAGGGGATATTAATCCTTGCTGAACCAGAACTTCGAAAATTATTTGATTTAAAGATCTACGTTGATACTGATGCGGATATTCGTTTTATCAGGCGTCTCAAAAGAGATATTGAGGAGCGGGGGCGGACGACCGAATCAGTCATTAACCAGTACCTGGAAACAGTCCGGCCCATGCATCTGGAATTCGTAGAGCCCTCAAAACGCTACGCTAGCGTGATTATCCCGGAAGGGGGATATAATTACGTGGCATTGGATTTAATCGTCGCCAGGATTGAATCCATGCTGCAGGAGTAATCCATGACAGATTTCACTGCCGTAGATAAGTATCTGAAATCCAACTTAACGACCAGTTTAAACGAACTAAAAACTCTCTGTGCTCAACCCAGCGTAGCCGCTCAAAATCTGGGAATGGTAGAAACGGCTCAGATGGTAAAGAGAATGCTGGAAGCCAGAGGATTTATAGCGGAACTTCATAAAACCCCTGGGAACCCTGTAGTGATTGCCAAAAGAAAGGGGAAATCTGATAAAACCCTCTTGATTTATAACCACTACGATGTCCAACCCGCGGAACCATTTGATTTATGGACATCTCCACCCTTTGAACCCGAGGAACGAGATGGTAAGGTTTTTGGCCGGGGAATCAGTGATGATAAAGGCCACTTCACCAGTAGGTTATTAGCAATCGACGCTCTCCTTGATGTGTATGGTGAACTACCCTGTAATGTTAAATTCATCCTGGAAGGAGAGGAAGAAATCGGCAGCGTACACCTACCTGATTTCGTTGAAATCAACCAGGATTTGCTCAAAGCTGATGCCTGTATCTGGGAATTTGGTGGAGTGGATCACCGGGATATACCCATGCAGTACTTGGGCTTAAGGGGAATTTGTTATGTTGAATTATCCGTTCAAACTGCATCAATGGATGTACATTCCGGACTTGGCGGATCAATCTTCCCCAATGCAGCCTGGCGCTTGACCTGGGCTCTTAATACCCTCAAGGATCCAGATGAGCACATCCGTCTGCCTGGGTTTTACGACGCGGTCATTCCCCCAACAGAGAGAGATATTCAAATGCTGGCAGAACTCCCTCCGGTTGGTGAGGAATACATTTCCCGATACGGTCTTGATCATTTCCTCAAAGACTACCAAAATGATACTGAACTGAAGATCGACAGCATATTTAAACCAACCTGCACTATTTGCGGTTTAACATCCGGTTACCAGGGTCCAGGTTCAAAAACAGTTCTGCCGGCCAAAGCTTCAGCAAAAGTAGACTTTAGATTAGTTCCTGATCAAACACCTAAACAGGTATTACAACAATTAAGAGAACATCTTGATCGGGAAGGATACCCAGATGTAGCTATTAAATTCTTAGGGGGAGGACCAGCTGCCCGGACTGATCCAGATCATCCCTTTGTAAAGCTGGTCGTTGAAACCTCTACAGAAGCTTTTGGGGACACCATGCAGCTTGTTCCAATGGTGGGAGGCTCTGGTCCAAACTACGCTTTTGTGAAAACATTAAAATTGCCTGTTGTAACTACGGGAATTGGTTATCCGGGGGGCAACGCCCATGCGCCGGATGAAAATATCAGAATTGACTTATACATTAAAGGCGCAAAGCACATCTCCCGTATTATTCACGCATTTGGACAAACATAGAGGTTTTATTCTTCTTTAACTCGATATATCAAACATCTACGGAACTGTCGTTCTTATATACTGGAACGCTGTTACTTTTTTTATGAAAAAAACGCTAGTTGCACTGGATATTGAAACTACTGGACTAGACTCCCAAAACGACAAAATTATTGAAATTGGAGCAGTGAGATTTTCCGGCTCCGAAATCCAGGATGAATTTAATTCCCTAATTAATCCTGGAAAAAAAATACCTCCCTTTATTTCCCAACTCACGGGAATCACTGACGCCATGGTCCGCGGCGCACCTCCCGTTGAAGAAGTTCTTGATCAATTGGTTGATTTTGTGAAAGATGCCCCGGTCGTGGGACATAATGTTAATTTCGATCTATCTTTCCTCAAGAAACAAGGTGTCTTAAAACAGAATGAAGCCATAGATACCTACGAAATGGCCTCTGTTATCCTTCCCGACGAAGGGCGTTATAACCTGAGAGCTTTAGGGCAATCGCTTTCAGTTCCCATAAGAGCAACACACAGGGCGCTGGATGATACCAAGGTCACCCAAGCAATTTATCACCTGATGTACCAAATAATCCTTGAGCAGCCACTAAGCTTATTAGCTGAAATCGTCCGTTTAGGAAAAAGTATAACCTGGAATGGTAATCTGCCTTTTTCATGGGCATATCAGGAAAAATCAGCCAACGCAAAAACTTCCCTGGTGCAGGAATACCAGAATCCTTTGCTGCTTTATCCCCCTCCCCAAGAAACAGATCCACTACAGCCTAATACTTCTATTAAGGGATTGGATCTGGAAGAAGTATCCTCAATTCTTGAACCGGGGGGGGCCTTTCATAAATCATTTCCCGAATATGAGCATCGCTCAGAACAAATCGAGATGATTCGAGCAGCGTCCAGGGCGATTTCAGATGGCCGCCACTACCTGATAGAAGCAGGTACCGGGATCGGGAAATCACTGGCATATTTAATTCCGTCTGCCCTCTGGGCGGTTAAAAACCAGCACCGTGTGGTGATTTCCACCAATACAATCAATCTTCAGGATCAGTTGATCTCTAAAGACATTCCTTTGCTGCTAGATACCTTAGATATTAAGTGCAAAGCCACTGTTTTAAAAGGTAGATCAAATTATTTATGCCCCCATCACCTCGAATCGCTCCGGAAGACTAAGCCCAAAAATGCGGATGAGATGCGGGTATTGTGCAAAATTTTAGTCTGGCTCGAATCCAGCCGTACAGGCGACCGGGGTGAAATAAACCTAAATGGCCCCAGGGAACGTAGAATTTGGAACCGGGTATCAGCAGATCACGAAGATTGTTCCACAGAAGGGTGCTTAAAAAGAACCGGGGGGAGGTGTCCTTTTTATAGAGCTCGACAGGACGCCCATAGTTCGCATCTGATCGTAGTAAACCATGCCCTGCTCCTCGCAGATGTTGCTACAGGCAACAGGGTTTTACCAGAGTATGACACATTGGTGATTGATGAAGCCCATCACCTTGAGAGTGCAACAACCAATGCACTTAGTTTTTACACATCCCAGACAAATCTTCGAAGATCACTGAATGCCCTGGGTGATGAGAAAAAAGGAATCCTGAATTGGATTCTTACATTGGGGAAAACCACTCTCTCACCGAGCGATTACGGTGCGATCCATCAGTTAGTAAAAAGAATTATTGACCGTTCATTTAAAACTGAAAGTCGAATGGATGAAGTCTTCCGGATAATAAATACTTTCTTAGAGAGGAAAAGGGGCGGAAAACCGGTAGGCCGTTATACACAGCAAGTCAGAATTGAAAGCTCCACCAGGTTACAACCGGATTGGGAGGAAGTTGAAGCAGCCTGGGATCAAGCCCGGCAATCCCTCCATGGACTTATCGAGGATATTCAAAAATTATGGGAGGGTATAAACGAAGTCCTTCAAATAGATCAATCGGATGATAAACAATACGAGACAATTCTTAATGACTTACGGGAAGCATCCCGGGAATTATTCGAAACATATGAAAATATCGATGATCTGGTATTCGAGCCGGATCCAAACATGATTTATTGGGTTGAAAGTCCCCCTCAAAGACCTGCTGTTTCCATACAAGCAGCCCCACTGCATATCGGCAACCTGATGGAACGATATATCTGGTTCGAGAAGAGATCAGTCATATTAACTTCAGCAACCTTAACAACCGCCGGAAATTTTGACTATATTCGCAGTCGTCTCCAAGCTGATGATGCAGAAGAGATAGCTCTTGGTTCCCCATTCGATTATCAAAATTCTGCCCTTCTTTATCTGGTTGAGGATGTTCCGGAACCTTCCGACTTCCGGGGGCATCAAATGTTTATCAATCGAGGATTGATTGACATGTGCAAAGCTACTGGCGGACGGACTCTAGCTCTATTTACATCATACAGTCAGCTTCAAAAAACATCGGAAGCGATCACAGGTCCCCTAGCGCAGGAAGGGATTATCGTTTATGAACAGGGAAGCGGTCCCTCCCCTCATACTTTATTGAAGAGCTTTCAGCAGGCTGAACAAGCGGTTTTGTTAGGGACCCGGGCATTCTGGGAGGGAGTGGATATTCCAGGCCAGGATTTATCTGTGCTGGTGATAGCAAAACTACCCTTTCAAGTACCGTCTGACCCGATTGTTGCTGCCCGGTCAGAAACTTATTCGGAGTCATTCCAGGAATATATGCTGCCTGAAGCAATATTAAGTTTTCGACAAGGATTTGGTAGACTTATTCGCTCCAAACAAGACGTAGGAGTTGTTGTAGTTTTTGATAAGAGGCTTCTCTCCAAGAGCTACGGTTCTTTGTTCCTGAGTTCATTGCCCGATTGCACCATCCAGACAGGCCCTCTTTCGGACCTGCCAAAAATAGCAAACCGCTGGCTTAACATCTAACTGGTTTAATTCCAACTTGAAATCCATTGCCTTCTTTGTTATAGTGAGAATAGGCAAAGAAAAAGAAAGCCTACTCATCGAGTTCATGATGCCTCAAGATCTTCAATCTTGGATAAAACCAGGCTACAAGGAAGTTTTCCCTTCCAAAGGAGGTGTCAATTGTCTCGTTATCAAGATACTTTCTGGTGTGATGGTTGCGGCATAGAGATTCAGTGGGTGCCGATAGTGCAAGACACTCTCATTTATTGCTGCAGAGATTGTTCCCTCGGTTATCAATGCAACTGTGAAGAGTTCGAAGAAGAATTCCCCACTGCAGAAAAACAAAATAATTTCCCTGTGAACCCAACCATTTAAATTGCAATAGCTGATAATCAAGTCATCAGCCATTTTGGAAAAATAAATAGATTATTATTTGTTAAGGTTACTCTTCACCAGCAATTGTTTCTTCTGGAGAGTTTTCCTCGCTAGCGCTTTCTTCTGCGTCAATTTCCTCAATAATTACCGGTGAAGTTTCTTCGCCCTCTGTTTTGGTCTTGTCCTGATCTTCAGCGGTTTGCTTTTCTTCGGATATTAAACCTTCGGATCCCGGATCCCCTCCTGGTTCCTGTTCTCCTTCCTCAATCACTCCGCCGTCGATTAGAAAGCCTTCTTTTGCATCCTCAAGATTCATCATCCAATCCATCTGTTCCGATACTGGTACTCGCCTCATACTTAACGAGACCCGCTCTCTAGCGGGCTCAATAGCCATGATTCGAACCAATACCTGGTCTCCTTTCTTTACAACATCGCTTGGTTTTTCCGTAGTTGCATATCCTATTTCGCTGACATGGACCAACCCATCTAATCCTTCCTGAAGCTCTACAAAAGCCCCAAAATCAAGAACTGATACTACCTTTCCCTCGACCAGGTCGCCAACCTTATATTTTTCTGCCAGTTTTTCCCAGGGGTTGGGAAGCAACGTTTTTCGGCTTAAGCTAACTCTCTCTTTTTCCAGGTCTACACCTATCACCTTAACTTCAACCTCATCACCAACATTGAAGAGTTTAGAGGGATCATTTACTCGATCCCAATCAATCTCAGATTTATGAACCAAGCCATCAACTCCCTCAAGGTCTACAAAGAAACCAAAATCAACTACATTTACAATTCTGGATTTAAACACACTTCCAATTTCAATTTCATTTAATCTCTTCTGGCGTTGATCTCGCTGAGCAACCCGGGCAGAGAAGACCAATCGTCGCTCTTTCTGATTCACTTCGATCACTTTTACCGGCAAGGATTTTCCGATTAATTCTGATTTGATTTCCCCGGCTTTTTGGGTATTTGTTCCCCTTCGTATGGAGGGAATATGGGAATTAGGAATAAATCCCCGTAAATTTTCGTACGCTACCAGTACACCACCTCGGTTCTGATCAATAACCTCAAGTTCAACTAACTCATCATTCTGGGCTAATTCCTCTGCCTTTATCCAGGTTTTCTGAGCCAAACCTTTGTTCAACGAAACCAGTAGATCGTCATCTCCCATCGGGGTTCTGAGTACACTGACAACTAATTCCTCACCAACAGTTAATCCCTGGCGAAGTTTCTGATCTACTTTTTCTAGATCCTGGCCAGGGATAATTGCGTCACGCTTAAATCCTACATCAAGGAGAATTGAATTTTCCTGAATATCAAGTATCGTTCCTTTGAGGATTTCACCCTGCTGAGGTTTATCAACATCATAATGATCAACAAAATCCTGAAACCAACTAGGCTGGTCCTGGGTCTGCTCTTGATTCTGCGGTGTGTTTTCCTGCTGAGGGTCGATTTTTTCATTCTCCATTTAATTTATCTTTTAACTCCGATCTTCATTTTAGGTAGATATATTGCTTTCATCGCTTTACAACAATCGTGCTGCCCGGCCATTCTGGAGGCAGCAGCATGGTCCAATTGGGAATAATTATTATTTACACACTCTCGTTCAGATTATGACAAATTTTAGAATATTTGTCAAATATCACCTACTCTGAAGGAGAAAAAATATATCCGACACCCCATTTATTCAGAATAATTTTAGGCTCTTTTGGATTTTGTTCAATTTTTTCCCTTAACCGCCTGATATGGACAAACAAACCTTGGCGAGACCCTTTCTCTGGACCATCCCAGGCACGCTCTAGGATTTGCTCATAGGGCATAATTTGTTTTCTATGCTGGGACATATAAAAGAGCAGATTATATTCAATGGGAGTCAGTTCTACCAGCTCTCCCCTCAACCAAACTTGTCTGGTTGAAGAGTTAATTCTGAAATCACCGGATACAAATACATCTGGTGTAAAAGCATTGTTGGAGTTCTTTCCTCTTCTGATATTAGCATCAATTCGGACTAAAATTTCATCCAGAAGAAAGGGTTTAGTCACGTAATCATCTACGCCTGTCTGAAATGCATGAAGCAAATCATCTGGATTTGTCTTTGAACTAACCATAATAATCGGGACGGCCGACCACCGCCTGATTCCCTGAGTGACCAATATCCCATCCAGACCATCCAGGTTTCTATCAATCACCACCAGATCGGGATTTATTCTTTGAACCAAATCCAGGACTGCATTTCCTTCAATCGCCAAATCCACTCGGTACCCTTGTTCCTCAAGCTCCTGCAGTAGTAAAGTTTGATATTCTGGCTGAGATTCTGCTACCAAGATTCTTCCAGTATGAGTGTCCTTCGAGGGTAATTTGCTAGTTTCTTCTCGCGGATCTGCCTGACTCTGGGATACTGGAAAAATCATTTCGAAACGCAATCCGGATTTGGGGCTGGTTTTTGAACCCCAAACTGCACATTCGCCTGATTGAGCGGAGATTAATTGCCGGATCAAATATAGTTGAGGAGTATCATTTGTAAGCTCCATTTCGTCAGTATCCAAATATTCATTGTTATTTTTAATGGTCAGTTTTATTGTATCTCCCCGATCTTCAGCAAAGATCTCAATCATATCAGCCATCGCCGAAACCCGATAAATTTCCATTAAAGCATACTCAAAAATAAGCCTGGTTAGATCAGGATCAAGCTGGACATATGGGAAATCAGCAAAATAACCCTCAGGCTGAATAATCCGTTTTTTCAATTTTTCATTTGAATTGATTATTTTGTATATTAATTCCCCAACATTAAACGAGTCCGGATAGATAGGTATTCGGTTAAATAGTTTTATAAACTTCAGGATTAGATCAAGTTGTTCATTCAATACACCAATATTTTGGTTGATATCCCCTAAAAAGTCCTCTACTAATTCAGCGGACCAGCTGTGGATATTTCCTGCCAAAGCGCTGATATTTCCCTGAACCCCGGCACTGATTTTCCTGGTTTCTTTCCCCATCTCATTCAGCATTTTTATTTGTCGATTAAATACCATTCTTTCGATTGTTCGGTTTAGGAATAATCCTCCCCATTTGTAGGAACGATCTTCAGTTATTCCTGCCGGAAAAAGGATTATTTCCAACTGATTGTTTAAACCATCTCGCAGAGCCAGTTTAATAACCGGCATTTCTTGAAATTTTCCAAGTGCTTTTTCCCATGCTAATTGAAAAGATTCAGGGTTTTTCACTCGAGTTAACAATTGAGAGATTAGATCAAGATCTGATTTCCCAATCAGACTTCCCACCTCGATATCCAGCAATATCTCTAATTCAGGATTTGCGGAAAGAATTTTATTATCATTTGAAACTAAGATCATTCCCACCGGGAATATAACGCCCGGATCCTCCCCTTGGGAACGATTTTTCAGGTATAATTCAATTTTAGTTGTCTGATTCAGACTAGATTTGGGTATATTTTGTTCAATATCCATAAAAACTATTCTAGCACGGCAAAAAACAGGGGTCAATGTAATCACATCGTAAGTTTTTACCACCTTTTGATATTGCATTGTAAGTTTTTAGCGGTATACTTTGGGAGAGATAGGCAAACGCGGAATTTTCCGTTTTGTTTGCTGAAAAACAAATATTAGGCTACTAATAAGAAAGGGTGAGCAAAAAGGCTCTGCCCTTTCTGTATGAGAGCCGAAAAGAAAGGATGTGAGAAGACTTGGCTGTACGAGTTGAAATACGACCTAATGAATCGCAAAAGCAAATGATGAAGCGTTTTCGGAAAAAAGTATCCCGCAGCGGTGTGTTAAGCACTGTCCGGCGGAAGAGATGGTTTGTTTCCAAAAGCGAACTGGCTCGGATTCAAAGAAAGAAAGCGATTCGCCGACGCAAACGTCGATTGGCAAATAAAAGACGGCAGAAGAAGCAAGGCATTCAGACGTACTAAGCCTACACTTACGATCCGGTATTCGATTTTCAGGAGTTAGACAAATTCAATTGTTTTTCCCCTACACTGCTGAGTTAATATAAGAGGTATCATGGCAAAAAAAGAGGACAAAGTGCGAATGGAAGGGACAATTAGACAAGCCCTCCCGGGAACACAATTTACAGTTGAATTGGATAACGGACACGAGATATTAGCCTATCTTGCAGGAAAAATGCGCAAATACTATATCCGTGTTCTACTTGGAGATCGAGTAACCGTGGAAATGTCAACCTATGACCTATCCAGGGGCCGGATCGTATACCGACATAAGAAAGGGCAGCCCCCTCCTCCTTCGGAGAAGCCTAAGAAAGAAGAGTAATCTAGATCTACCTTTCTTCGAACGGAAGCAACTTTCGGATAAGACCAATCAGTTCCTTTATCGTTTTAGCAGTGTTTTTAATTAAGCCGTTAAAATCGCAAATCGCACTTTTATAGTCAACTCTATCAGTTTCGAAAAACTATATGACTAAAAATACTCCTACCCCACACAAGCCCGAAAAAAAGACCCTCCTAAATCCCATACATGAACTCATAGAACTTGGTCATTCCCAGGGATATGTTACTTTCTCAAATATTCTCAACTACATCCCAGATGCCAAAAAAGATGTTTCCAGCCTGGAGAAAGCATTCGCCTCTCTCTTGGAAGAGGACATCCCATACCTGGAAGAGGATGATGATGAAGAAGTTGCGTCAATGCTTGTCGAGGATGGCGGAAACGGAAAACTTGAAGATGAAGATGAGCTTGATGAGGAGCTTGAGAATCGCCTGAGTACAATTGATACGAATGATTTGATTGAACTCTATTTTAAGGAAGCCGCCAGTATCCCTCTCTTATCAAAAGATGAAGAAAAAGAACTTTCTAAACGGATTGAACGAGGACGATTAGCCCGGAAAGAAATGGCGCGTGGAAACGTAACCGACGATCGCCGATCTGAACTTCACCAAATGATCGAAGACGAATGGAATGCACTTGATCATCTAATCACCGCAAACTCTCGATTGGTGATCAGTGTTGCTAAAAAATATATGGGCCGGGGAGTTCCTTTCTTGGATTTAATCCAGGAAGGAAATATCGGTTTAATGAGAGCAGCAAAAAAGTTCGATTACCTTCGCGGTTTTAAATTTTCGACTTATGCCACTTGGTGGATCCGCCAGGCTGTTACTCGAGCAATAGCAGATCAGGGGCGAACAATCCGGGTTCCGGTTCACATGGGAGATAAAATCTCAAAAATGTTCCGGATGCAAAATGATTTGAAGCAGTCCTTGGAAAGAGATCCTTCAATCGAAGAATTAGCAGAAGCTCTGGATGAAGCACCTGAAAAAGTACAGTATATGATGAAAGTTGCTCGCAGACCACTTTCCCTCGAAATGCCAACCACTAAAGAAGGTGATGCTGTTTTGGGTGATTTTGTTGAGGATCTAGAAACTCCTCTGCCGGACGAGACAGCTACCAAACATTTACTCAAAGAACACCTGGAAGAAGTGATGGAAGCCCTTCCTTCCCGTGAGGTCCGAATATTGCGGCTTCGGTACGGTGTACCGGATGGAAAAAGCCACACCCTTCAGGAAGTTGGTGAGAAAGTTGGCGTATCAAGGGAGCGCGTAAGGCAAATCGAAGCCCAAGCATTACGTCGATTACGGCAGCCTCGGATTCAAAGGATTTTACGCGACTACCTCGAAAAACATAAAAATAGCTAGCCGGCTGTGATAAAATAACTGGCTGGAAACCTGGTTTTGATGAGGTTTTCAACAAATGGAGTAGAGCATGTCAGAAGAACAAAAATCCTTTTCAAAAGGAGATTGGGTATCCCACCTGCATCATGGAGTGGGCCAAATTGAAGGGAAAGAAAAAAAATCGCTGGGAGGAGAAAGCAGGGAATATTACAAGGTTCAAACCCGAAACGGCATTTACTGGATTCCTACTGATAATGTTGAAACCGAACGCATTCGTCCAGTTGTCAGTGAAAAAATGCTGCAAAAATCCATAACGATCCTGGAATCACCAGCAGAAAAAATGGCTGGCAAACACACTGATCGTAAAAATCGGATCATTGAGGTTACAACTGATGGTAATTTAGAGGGTTTTTGCACTTTATTGAGAGACCTGCATGCTAAACGAGCGTCCGATAAACTGAATACAACCGAGCAACGAGCTCACAGTAATATAAAGAAAAAGATAGCCTCGGAATGGTCAGCAACCCGAGAAATTTCACTTCAGGAAGCTAATAAAGAGCTCAATAAGATATTACGGAAAATTAAACCGCCAGAAAAGCAGACCAAGAAAAGAAAATAAAAGGCATTATATACTTGCCAGGAGAATCAAAGTTATGGGTAAAAAAAGCATAAAAACACATCAAGCAACTGCCAAACGATTCCGGGTTACAGGTAGTGGTAAAATACTTCGAACTAAAGGCCATCACGGCCACCTGCGGCGCAGGAAATCCAAACAGGCATTACAAGAAATGAAACATATGCATGAAGTTGAAGCGAGCGGATTGAAAAAACGAATCAAAAGGCTTGCTCCAAAATTAGGCCGCTAAAAATCTCAAGATCACCCTGAGCCGTTTCACCATGTGGAACGGCTTTTTTTGTAAATATTACTTAATTAAATCCAGGCCCTTTTTGCGAGGTAAGAATGAACTCTGAAACTCCCCTTTCCCCCCAGGTTGAAAAACCTGAGAAAGCTCCCAAAAAATCTTTGGGAGGGATCCTGCTGCGCCTTCTGTTTACAGTAATCGTTGCTGTATTACTTGGCACGGTTATCTATTTTAGTGCCGTCGGTTGGATTCCATACCTGGATAATAGAATATTCCAACCCATAGATAACAATATAACTCAACTCCAGGAACTGGTTGAAACCCAATCTGTTATTGAAGATCAGATCGCTTCACTTCTAGTAATACTGGATACCAGCCAGTCAGCGCAGGAGGAAGGTATATCACTATATCAATCTACTCTTGAAGCCCTCGAACAGGATTTTCAACGTCTCAAAGACAATGCTGATAATCTTTCAACAGCTGTCAGCGGTAATACCCATATGGCGACCCAGATTCAGATGCAGATGGCCACATTGACAGCAAAACAATCTGCCAATGACCAAATCATCTCAGCTCTGGCAACAAAACAAATGAGTAGATCAGGGATTTACGAAGAAATTGAGCTGCTAAAAGTTCTTGATCTTCTCTCCCGTGCCAATCAATTCCTGCTCCATTCAAATTACGGACAGGCAGAAGAAATATTACAGAGTGCAAAAATCGAACTGACCGAACTTCTGGAAAGATTACCTGTATTTCAACAAGATGTAATCTCAAATATCTTGGATCTTGTAGAGCAAACGATTATTGATCTTCCTGCAAAACCAACTTTAGCCGCAGAAAAACTTGAACTGGCCTGGCAGCTGGGGATTACAGGTCTACCCCATTTAGGCTATGGTGAATATATCGGCACAGTTACACCAACGCCGATCCAGAATCCAGATCTAACCCCAACAACCACTCCCCCCTAAATTCCATTCTGAGGATCGAATTATCGAAAATTTAACCGCTAGCAAGTTATAATTTTAATGAATTTTGAACCGATTAACTATCCTTCAATTGTCTTTCAATCGGTGCAGCAATGGGGGGAAACGGCTCTCTGATTGGAGCTTCTGCAAATATGATTACCGCAGGAATTGCGGAAAGGGTAGGATATCGAATCACCTATAAATACTTTCTTAAAAAGGGCTTTCCAACACTGGTAAATACCGTAAACCTCTCTCTACTGTGGTTATTTATTCGTTTCTAGGTTATATCTATACTAAGCAAGTTTGATTTGATACGAATGAGTATTAACCGATCATGAGATCATATTTTAGAAAAGAAATCAATCTGGATCCTTCCGAGTGGGTTTTACTTGCTCTCAGTTGGTTGATTTATATCGGGGGTTTGATTTTCTTCGCAGATGTAAATAATTCCTGGGTAATGCTAATCCTGGGCGCTTTACCTGTCCTCATTACAGGTTGGACTCTGGGAATGACCCCTGGGGGGGGCGCTGCCTTTCTCAGCATCTCCCTTCATTTTATTTTACATTTTATACATCCTGCATTTTCCGCTGAATTAGATATCCTTTTATTCCAATACCTGGTGGGTTTTGCTGCACTGACAATATCCGGAATGTTAATAGGACATCTAAAAGATCTACAGATTAGTGCCGTTTCGCAGCTTGCCGCACTTAAAGATAATAATCAACAATTAATTAAACTGTCTAAACTTTTTGAAACCACCAATCGGGTGACTACCGAGATGATTAGCACTAAAGAATGGGCGCTGAAACTGCCTGACTTAATCCATGAAATTGGCACCATTTCAGAACTGGATCACATCTTCCTATTACAATTAACAGGATCCGGTACTGCTAATTACTCTGGCATCATCCATCATTATTGGTCACTCCAAAATATAGACGATTCCCGCACATTGTTCCAGGAGCAGCTGATCCCTTCTTTTGAAATAATTAATTGGATAAAAACTGCAGAAAACAATCACCCCTTCTCTGGCAATATAAGTTTCCTATCCCCTGAAACTCAATCCTTCTTCGACCTGAAAAATACCGGTGAATTTATTATTTACCCGATTTTTGCGAATACGGCATTATGGGGTTTCATTGGTTTTGAAACGAGGGATCGAAAGGAAATTTGGGACCCACTGGAAAGAAATACTTACAAAAGCATCGCCCAAATTCTGGGATCAACTTTCTATAAAAAACTAATTGAAGATAATTTACAACTGCGAGCCAAGGAGCTGGACTCTCTTCAAAAAACAAGCTCTAATATTTCCTCCAGCGATCACTTGGATACGGTATTACATGCAGTACTGTCACAAATCTTGGAATTATCACCTGCCTACGACGCGAATATATATCTGAAACAAAACCATGATCTGGAATTCTTACTTTCCCTGGGGGAAAACCAACAGCAATCGCTTCCTTTTTCGCACTCGGGAGAAATTGAAGTTTGTCGAATTGTTGCAGATACTTATCAAGATCTTTTTATCTCTGATATAAGTAATTTTAACGGTATCGAAACGGGGCTCGCGACTCAGAAAGAGGCATTTATTTCCATGGCACTTGTTGCTGCCTCAGAAGTCATTGGTATATTGAATATCTGGTTTCCAAGTACCCGAGATTTCCCACAAGAGGAAAGAACAATTATAAGATTACTGGCTGACCAAGCTGCAAATGCCATTTTGAATATTCAATTCCTGCAGGTTGAAAGAGATCAACGAATTCTGGCCGATTCTTTACGTAAAGCGAATCTGCAGCTTTCAGATAATCTCGAATTAAAGCAAGTACTGGAAAGTATTTTAGAACAAGTATTGATGCTGGTATCTGCCCGGGATAGTCATATCCTTCTCTACGATGGAGCAACACTTGATTTCGGCGCCGTAGCATACGCAAAAGATGTACAGCGTGATCCAGTGTATTCGCCAGACAATAACAGCATCTATTATCAAACAGCCCAAAAGGGGGAAAGTATTTTAATCCCGGACATCCAGGAAGAAAAAAATCTTCAGGCGTCCTGGAAGACTGGATCGCTGATTAGCCTACCGCTGATCTTCCACAGAAAGGTGATTGGAGTCATGAATGTCACTTTCTTTGAGCCGGGGGAATTGGATGAACAGCGTTTACAAGTTCTAGATTTACTCAGCAACCAGGCTGCTATCGCGATTAACAACGCCAGAACTTTTGAAGCAGAACGGGAAGAAAGAAAACTGGCACAAGCTCTTCAGCATACTGGACGAGTAATCCAAAGTTCTCTTGATCTTGAAGTAGTAATGGATCATATTCTGGCTCAAATTGCCACTGTAATTCAATATCATTCTGCAAATCTGATGCTTGTCGAAGATGGACAAACTCAGGTTGTTCGACGGCAAAACTATCAGAATTTATCCGAAGAAAATCTGAAAGAATTATTTCACACTCCATTTAATGTTTCCAAATTTGGTACTTTAGAATTGATGACCGAGTCAAAGAACCCCCTTATCATACCTGATACTACATCCGATCCTATTTGGGTAAAAACTCCCACAACAGAAAAGATCCAATCCTGGGCTGGTGCTCCAATTTTGGACGGCGATCAAGTAATCGGTTTTTTATCCCTCAACAATCAAAATCGTCATTATTACCAACCTGAACATGCCGAGACCTTGATTGCATTTGCCAGTCAGGCATCTATCGCGATAAAACACGCTCGGCTCTTCCAGCAATCCCAACAGCATACTCGGGAGCTCAGAGCACTCCATGAAGCCACTTCAACCCTGGTGACCACCTTAAAACTAGATGACCTCCCCTCTAAGATACTCGAAGGAGCAGTTAAAGCTATTCCGGCAACTGAGCACGGAGCCCTATTCCTGGTTGATGAGGAAAAAAATGTATTAATAAGAAAAGCTAAATATGGAAAAGGTCCAGCTTTTAAGGAACAATATTCCCTGGATGCTGAGGAATTCCTACCTGTAAAAGTTTACCTTAATAGACAACCCGAAATGTATGATGATCAGG
>Ga0255364_10081_pt1 | contig 25080 bp, 16 predicted proteins | sample ANMaggSSYBR01G12_FD_182087 | JGI IMG/M metagenome (GOLD analysis project Ga0255364, IMG submission 182087) | Sediment cell enrichment communities from methane seep in Santa Monica Basin, California, United Staets - ANME aggregate JGI... | ecosystem: Environmental > Aquatic > Marine > Cold seeps >...
GGGAAGCAGGACTTAAACATGATGATCTCGTTCTCCCCTCCGGGATCTGAGGAATTGCGAGAGTAATCAGCGTGCTGCTCTTCTTCGTTGAAGAGCGCATCCATGTAGGTGGTAGTGTTTTCGCTTCTAAACCATTCTTCCCAATCAGGGATATCGGTCCGGTCGCCGATGCCGTGCGGTCCCCAGCCGTAGTTGGTATCACTGACAAAATAATTGCTATCTTGCAGGGCTTTTCCAAGGCCCCCATAATTATCCGCCAGCCAGTTCTCTCCGGTGGAATGGTGGATGAAGATCAATTTAACTACTCTATCAGGAGGATTTGAGTCGCCACCTTGCTGGGCCGGAGCTGCCAACACATGGGAAGTAGTTATGCCTGCACCTGACAGGGTTAACACACAGATCAGGGATATTAGGAAGATCCGTTTATGCACACCCATGCCTACGCTCCTGTTGAATATTTTTGGAATCTTATTTTGCTATTTTTTTAATGCAATGAAACCAGCAACTGCCAAGCCTGTCCCAGATAGGATCATACCAAATATCAGTCCTTCGGAAAACCAGCCGCTCCAGTAGGGTCCTGGTTGGATGATCAGCGGGATATGTTTCAGGATCCCGGCCAGGGCCAGGAAGATTCCCATGCTGATGGAGCCGATCACTCCGCCTCTTTTTCCCCGGGCTAGGGGTATCAATATCCCCAGGTAGATCAGGATGAATATCCCGGCCAGGAATTGAGAGAAGTGCACAGAGATCCCAAATTCAGCCGGGATATCAAAGAGAAAATCATCGATCAGGTGCGGGATCGAGAAAAAAGCCAGGGCCAGGTAGAAAGTGATTGATTCAACATAAATATGTTTGATTCTGGTCATCTCAACCTGGTCCTGGCCAGCGATAAAACTAGTTTTCCATCATTACTCAGTAAAATTCTCTCGGCAGAAATCGAAGTATAATCTCCACCTGCGATCCGCCCAGTCGAAGGCTCTAAACTCCCGTCCGCCATGAATACTAGACTCGCCTGTAAGGGGGTTGAAATAGCACGATCCGTCGGCAGGATTGGGCCCTCCAGCACCCCATCTCGGTGGCTGATAGATGTGCGACAGGGTAAAGTCATCCAGCAAAGAACCACCACCAGCCCGTGTTCCAACATGCTCGATATTGATCACGATCTCAAAATCCTCGTCCCCGAAGATCTCAAACCAGTCAATCAAATACTCATTTTCATAAAAGATCTCATAACAACCGGTATCATCACAGTCCCAGCTGATATGATTGCCAGCAATATCAAGATCAACTACCTGTCTATCCCTGATCCGGCCGGTGCGGATATACCCATCAATGTGATACCGGACGACATCAGTTGCCGGCTCAGGTACACTGAGGACCACCAGATTAATCGACATGCGGGTTCCCTCACCCACGGTAAAGGAATTGTTCTCATATGAACGCTCTATCACTGCATGGTCTGGATTGAGTGTGACAGTATAGCCATCGTACATTGCGTCCCGGGCACCATCAGGTATTGGTGTTAATTCAAACCTGTGGGTTTCCCATCTGTCCATGCTGACCCCATGGTAAGAGATTGGATCAAATAACAACTCACCACCAGGTGATCTGACCTCGATGCTCATCATTCTGTCTACCAGGTCTCCCACGCCAATATTTTGAACCTGCACGCTCATCCGGTTTCCAAGTAGTCTTTCGAAATAAGCATCCTGGACTTCCAGATCAGGCACTTCCGGACAAATCAGGGTATGGGACAGGGCGCCAGTTCTTTCATGAAGTTCAAGGACTTCATCATACGGATCAATCACCACACAGAAATCAAACGGAGGGGGAACGAATAACTCCGGGCTATGAAGCGCTGCAACATCGCCAACCGGGATATCGAGGGAATAGAAAGTCACATCGTTAATCTCGCGCCCATCCCTGGTCCGCAAGCCAATGGTCAGATCGCGCAGAGACCAGCCGGCTGTGCCGGAATTCAAGATGTAAAGGCTTACATTTCCGGTATCTTCCTCAATCGTATAATCATCAAGTTCCAACCACGGCAAAGGTTCTCCTCCCACTCCTGCGACCCCAACCGGGCTGTCGGGACCCGGGCGGATCTCAAATCGCACATCACAGCGGTCATTATCCGAACGAATGATGGAAGTGAAGATCTCATCAAAGTTGACAATACCGTCATATAGTGGAGCATGAACACCGCGGCATATTTGATCATCGCATCCACGGTCATCACTGTCCCGGCATCTACCAGTATCCCTGTCGTTAATCGCAAATCCAACCCTCAAAGTCGCATCTTCGGGTAAATCAGTATAGACGATATTTGCGTTATCCCCACCAGTACGCCAGGCAGGGTCTGCTGCCACAACTGCAAGGTCATAGAAGGTATTGTGACGTAAACCATCCGGCATATCCAGGCCAGATCCTTCGCGTCCTTGATCAAAATTGAACCTGCCATCATTGGCATAAAAACCGCCATATGCCGGACCTACATCCCCATGCCGATCCTCGTGGCTTCCATCCCCGCCAAGATTAAAAGTTTCCAGGCTCAGGAATGTGATCTGGAGCTGGCGGTCACAGCCGCGTTCCGGCTGGCGCAATTCAATTTCTGCTGTTCGCGATTGGGCGAACATCCACAGATCGCTGTCCCAGCGGTAGGCACGCACACCAAAGATATACGTGGATCCGCAGGGTGGATGGAACCATTCAGCCGGCATCCTGCTGTCTCTCTTGAACGCACCCTCAGTCCAGATGAGGTTCCCGTTGAGGAAGATCTCAAATCCAATAATATTCTCTTCCTCTTCTTCAGGATAATCCCACCAAAGCATCCTGAGGTCCTCGTCCAGACGCAAATTTGAAGGAACTGCCATGTTTGGATCAAGATATTTCGGGGTTGCAACATCCGAACCCAGCAATCTCGTCACGCGCACCTCGGCCATCAGTTGCCCACCCTCTCCATCCACTTCATGGGCTCGTCTGATCCCATTCCACTGCTCAGGTAGGATCCTCAGATTAATACGGCCAAGCTCGACAGCTTCAGTCCCACCTGCAATACCTACACAATTAATGGTTCCTGTAAGTGCCTGGTCATGCGGCCAGATAATCAGCGGAGCGGCATCGCCCAAAAGAATATCTTCAGTATTCCACCAACCATCTCCAAGTGCCTCAAAGGTTTCGTCTGTTGCCTGGTTGGCATCCCGGTCGGGATACCATTGCGGTAGGCTTTCTCCTAAACCAACATAACAGTGCAGTCTATCAAAAGGATTCCCTGTTTGTAGTCTTGGTACCTCCACTCGGAGGACAACTGGTCTTTCTCTTGATGGAATCAGGTCAGAGATAGAGAAAGGGGAATCCATGAGGGGCGCTTCACCTGCAAATGATGGCGCATCTCCATCCCCTTCAGGAGCAGGTGGGGCACCATCAGAAGCTGGTTCGTCATCAGGGATTATCAGCCCGTCACCCGGTGCTAACCCGTCACCCCCTACTCCAGGATTGAGCTCTTCGATCTCTTCCGGCGAGCTTCCATATTCCTCGGAAATAGATTCCAATGTGTCGCCTTCCTCGATGATATACAGGCCTGTCGTTTCCTCATCAGCAGCTACCACATTGATAACTATTGTTGACTGTCCGGAGATATCCTCGGTAGAGATGGCTCGGACAATGATTTGCTGTTCCCCTTCAAACGTTGGTATCCAGTGTGAAAACAATACCAGGTTAGAGGTGGGTTCTTCTGCGTCTATAGCATCGATCAATTCGTCATTTGCCCATAGCTCAATCCTCGTCAATCCATTTTCTTCCCGGGCAGTAGCGTGTACCAACATGCCTTCTCCTACCTGGAAATAATCATCATATACAGGATCAAGGATCAGTACCAGGGGGCGGGAATCAAAGGCTTTCCCGCGCCTGGAAAACCACCCAAAAACCAGGGCGATAATGATCAACCCTATCAGAAAAACTACTCCTAACACGATAAGCCAGCGCTTTTTATTCTTATCCATCATAACCTCCCGGAGGTTGTCATCTCGTTGTTATTGGTGAACAGATTTAATTTAGGCTATCTATAAAAGTCCACCACCCGGACCATGGGCCTACATTGCCCTCTCCATCCACTGCTCGCACCTGCCAACGGTAATACCATCCGCATTCCACATACATGTTGTACTGCTTATCTCCAATCCCTGTAAAGACCGAGCCAGATACATTGGACCAGTTGTTATCTCCCGAATGGCGCTGGGCCTGGACCTGGTATTGGCTGATCCCGCTCTTGTCGCTCACAGGCATCCAGACCAGATTCTGATACGATTTGCAGCTCATTGTTAATCCATTGGCTGGCACTGCCTGGGCTGGTGCCGGCGGAGGAGTTGTATCCGAACAAGTGCCGACCACATTGATATTCACCTTGAGTTTTTCCACACTGTCATCCAGATGGGTCACAGTCAAAGTATAAGTTTCGTTTTTGCACAAGCAGGTATTGTATACACCTTCCATTTCCTGTTCCACGCCTCCAAAGACCAGGCTTTTGACGTTCTCCGCCTGCCAGCGAATATCCGTGCATTTCCCTGCATCTATCGTCTCCGGGTCAGCCCAAAAATCCACTCTGGTTTCTGAATCAGGAACCGGTGTGGGGGTTTCAGTGAGTGTCGGGGTGATGGGAATTAATGGCAAAGCCTCTACCACTGGAGTTGGCGTCTCCACCCCCAGGGTGATCCGTGTCTCATCATACTCACTTGGCGCGCCATCAGGTCCATAAGCAATCGCATGGATCGTATAGGATCCAGGACCAGGGGGCAGCCATTCCGCCTCGAAGCTGGCCAAATCATCTTCTGTTGGAGGGTCATCGATGGTTGTCCATAATTCCCCGTCCACAAATAATTCAACCCGGGCTATCCCTTCTCGCCCGGCAGCATGCCCTTCCACCTTCACAGGCTGCACTTCCGGGTAAGACAGGCCATCTACCGGCACATCGATCCAAACATAGGTGCCGCTGGCGGTACCTCCGCAGCCGGCTGCCAAAAGGGTAAATAAAATAAGAACTACAAAAAATCGGGTTGAATTAATTGACGACATCGGATGCCTCCTATCCTTGATATGTTTCATGAATTATCTTAAAATTTGTTTTAAGTTCATTTCTAAACGTTATTCCCACGTTGCATTTTCCCGGCAGATGTTAAACCGGGTTCTCCAGGCTTCTCCGTCCAGGTATCCAAATACCCAGATGTGGTTGCCCTCGTCTATTGCGGAATAAGCATTACAAGAATAATTAAATAGTGCGCTCCCACCCCATGTAGGCGGTCTATATACATTGGTAATATTAAAAGAATCCCTCAATGTGCCAGGGTGAGACGCAATGATAGCGATTTCCAGGACCTGATCACCATAGATATCAAACCAGAAGGTACTGTACTCGTTATCATTATAGGGTTTAACGCAATGGTAAGGATAGAAACAGGACCCCCAATCGATATCCTGGTTGATGGACCAATTGGCAACCTGCTGGCGGTCTCCTCCGGAAACAACATAAGCATCCAGGTCAAATTCAACCATGTTTCTGACATCATAGGGCACATCGATCCACATCCAGTAGATCTCCAGCCGCGTGGCTTCACCAATAGTGTAGGAATTGTTATCGTGGTTTTCCTCCAGAATTGAACCGCCTTCGTTGATCTTCACCACATAACCTTCAGCCATCCTGGTCCTGACCGCGTTTGCGCCTACCAAATCAATGGTCCGAATCTCCCCCGGGGCAAAACTATTCCTTCTGGAGTATCCTCCAAATTCTAGCGGCGTGCCATCGGGTAATTCAGTAGAGAATTGGATATCTCTTTCGTGGATGTCTCCATCGCCGTTATTCTGCACCGTGACCCGGAGCCGGCCATCATCCTGGGAATCGTAGGTGAGGTCTGTTATGACCAAATCCGGCAACCGGGGACAGATCGGAACATGGTACATCGCGCCGGTAATTTCAAATCTTTCTGTCACATCATCGTGAGGATCGATCACAACACAGGCATCATAAGGTTCTTCTAGGAACATTCCGGGGTGGCGGAGGGTTCGTTCATCTCCAGGTTCCAGGACAAATTCGGGCCAACTAAACTCCCCGATTGACTCGCCTGTGCGATTCTGTAATTCCACTACCAGGTCTTGCCATGGCCAGGTTGCTGTCCCGGTATTGCGTACAGTTATTTCCACTTCTCCATTGGAAGGAGAGACAGAAAAATCAGTCATTGCTAACCAGGGTAATGGAATATCACCTTCAATACCCGTGCCAACAGGACTGTCAAAAGCGGGTTCCCAGCGGTAAGTCAGCCGGCAGCGGCCGTTATCGGAAGTCATTCTTCCTTCATGCACATAATCCAATTCCCCCATACTGCTATCATAGACCGGAATTGACATGGCTTCGCAGATCAGGTCATCACATCCACGATCATCAGAATCGCGGCAGCGGCCCGTATCTCTGTCCATAACGTGGAAACCAAATTCAAAACTGCCACCAGGCGGCACATCGACGATAGTTCCATTCATGCCATTAAAATGCCAGCTGCGGTCAGCGGACATCTCGCTTAAATCATAGAGTGTATTGTGTGTAAAGCCGTTGGGCATATCCAACCCGCCGCGGCCTTCATGTCCGGCATCAAAAGTGATCTGTTTCTCATTGGCATAGAAATGTCCATATACGGGGCCGATGTCCCCATGGCGGTCTTCATACCGTCCATCTCCGCCCAGGTCAAAGGTTTCCAGGCTAATAAAAGAAATCTGGATCTCCTTATTACAGTCCTCTAAAGGCTGATTAATTATGGCAATCCCCGGCAGCGATTCTGGCCCATCCGGGAAACCTACCCGAAAAGCTGTCACTGCAAAGGTGTAATGAGAGCCGCAGGGTGGATTAAACCATTCATATGGGATTCCGCTTTCCCTTTCATCGACCCCTTCAACCCACTGCAATGTACCATTTAAATAGATCCTGAACCCATCGATTTCATCCTCGTCTTCTTCTGGAAAATATTCCCATCGTAAAGATCTTCGGCGGTCGTCCAATCGGACATTTGTAGGCATGGTCATATCAGGATCCAAGAACATTGGCACTCCACGTGGAGTGCTGTCTAGGCGTGTTACCCGATACCCCAAATAAAGATGGCCGCCTTCTCCATCAATCTCAGCATTTTTCAGCGTCCCATCCCAATCTTCGGGAGTTATATTGAGGTCAAGATTGCCAAGTTCCACCGATTCTTCTCCCCCTCCGGTAATACCGACACAGGAAATAGCAGCCGGAAGAGTTTCATCCTCGGGCCAGCTGATTACCGGAGCGTTATCCCCAACCAAATTGGCTTCGGTATCCCACCAGCCGTGGTCTTCCGCCAGAAAAGATTCATCTGTGGCCTGGTCGTGGTCACTATCGGGATACCACTGCGGTAAACTCCCTGCCATACTGACATAACAGTGCAGTCCATCATAGGGCATCCAGGTGCGCAGGCGGGGCACTTCTAACCTTAATGTCACCTGTCCAGCCGGGGGGCTGAACAACTGCATAGACTCAAAGGTGCCAAGCAGCCCCAACAAAGGTGGATCGCTGTCTGGGGATGGTGGCTCTCCTCCGTCTTCAGCTTCCTCTTCCCCCGACTCTGAAGGACCCCCTCCTAGCAATCCCGGATCATCATCTATCGATCCGTCCTCTTCTCTGGGACTCTCTGACATCTCGCCTTCAGGGTCTGCAGATAAGTCTTCTTCCACCTCAAAAGCTAAAACCCTTAATGAGGACTGTCCTTTAACCTCATCGCTTGAAATAGCTTGGACGATCAATAAGTGGTGGCCTGCGTATTCCGGCACCCACGTCGTGGAAAATACAAGGTTGGTAGATTCGGGATTATTGGCATCCTGCGCTTCTACTAGATATCCATTCACCCAAAACTCGATCCGCGCGACTCCCTGTTCTTCCCGGACAGTGGCATGCACGACCAGCCTGTCGCCAACTTGTACCCGTTCGTTATTCGTGGGAGAGTGTACTAAAACCAGCGGTCTGGAATTAAATGCCTGCCCGCGTTTATAGAACCAACCCAGGAATAGTGCCAACAGGACCAGCCCAATTAATAGAACAGCTCCCAAAACTATTAGCCAACGTCTTTTTGTCTTATTCATCTATTCTGCTCCAGAATCAAGTCCAGTTTCATAAGCCAGTCAAATACATATACCCGGCAGTTCTGATTTACAAAACAACTTCTTGGAAACAAATAAGGATTAACGATTAAGTTCCTGCTGATATACCCCCTTGTATTTCCTGCGCTTAGGAAAGTTTTTACATATTCCTGAGTGTAAACACCCACTTTCTCTTTGTCAATAAAAATTCGTGCAACTAATATCTTTTGGGATCGTATATATCGTTGAATAGTCAAATAAGGAGTACTTTGTGAACAAGGGGCAAGGCTGTCTTACTGGTTTATTCAAACTCTTGATGCTGGACGTGCTATTTGATTGGCTTCAAGATACTTTTGGTTTTGGCAAGGGCGCATCCTGCACTGGATGCGGATGCGGGTTTATCCTGCTGATCATCTTTGTCGCCCTCACCTGCCAGGTGATCTTTAATACCAACTGGTTCCAATTTGGATTTTAAAAGTACGGGGTTTCTGTTATCTAAACGTATCCCGTTGAAAAAAAGTTACATCCTTTAATTACCGGTTTCGATAACAAATTTCTCTCCCGCGCTGATAGCCTGAACTTCAGGGAAGTAAACCTGCCAGGCCCGGGCCGGCAACACCTGGTATTCACCAGGATGTGCTAAAGAAATTGTGTAGGTTAATTGATATGTACCAGCCGGTAAGAAATTTGCCGCCCAGGTAACACGATCATCTAACACAAGAGGCCTATTAAAATACCACCAACCCCAACCGTTTTTGAACGGTGCGGCTGCCTGATACTCCTCCATATCCTGGCGGGAGGTATTTAACCTGGTATCAAGGATCTCGGCCCCGGCCGGAATCTGATCCTCAACCATCAAGTAATAGGAATCATTTTCCAAAACCAACGTCAGCTGAACCTGGATAAGTTGACCGACTTCACCTTTCTGTGTGAAATTAACACTTTCTGGATCAGATAGGTTGGCATAAACTCTGGAAATACTCAGGCCGTGCCCATATGGTTGGACGTCCTCTGCTGGTCGGAAAACACGTAAATGGGACCTGTAATACAATATCCCACTGCCTTCAGAGCGATTAATCACCAGGGCATTGGGTTCTTCAGAATACAGATCCTCCACTGGTATTGAAGCAAAAGCAGCTTCCAACTGACTTGATCCTTCTGCCTGTCCACTGATCAGCTCTCTCCCATTTACCGTACTTGAAAATTTATATTCACTGACCAACTCGCCGCTTTTTCTCAGAACCTCATTCAATGCCAGGACAGACCAACCTGTTTCATAAGCTGACCACCAATCACCCTCCTGAGTCTGCGTTGATACCAGGTAGCGGACTGCTTCCGGAAGTATCTCAGGCGACTCTTCCACTCGTGCCAAGGCATAGGTAACTATTGCTGTTGTAGTTGTTGTATTGTTCATCCAGGACCAGCGGTTCTCGCCATTTTCCCAATGGATTCCGGTGGCTGTTCGTATCCCGGTTCCAGCCAAATTTGATATTAAGGAACGGGTTAAATCGTTCCCGGGCTGCCATTTCTCCAGAGCCATCGCTAACAGCGCCTGATTGCCAGGATAAAGCTGGCTGCTTAGTGAAGCCAGGGCTTGCATCCCTGAACTGACGTCTGTCCCAGCTTCAGTCAATGAAAAATATCTGAGTGCGAGCAGGTTATATTGCCAGGGCTCAGATAACATATCCAAAGCTGGCAAGGTTGCTAGCAGGTATCCTCGGGCTTGTTGAATCATCAGGTCTTCTACAAACACACCTGCTTCTTGGGATTTGATCAAACCAAAAAGAATATAGGAACTGATCTCGGGGTCACTTGCTCCGCCCTGCCACCATCCCCAACCTCCATCTTCGTTTTGTGCTGCATCCAATACATCTAGGGTCTCAGGGATCAATATTTCCAAACGGCTATCCAATTGCGGGTAATCCACTCCCAATTCCTGCAAAGCCTGGTAAGTAATGGCATTGGGTAAGAAATGGAACATTTGTGCTATTGTGGAGTAATCCTGATCCTCTTCCAGCGCGTCCAGCGATTTGAGGATAGCTGCAGCCAAAGATGGTGACAACTCAATATCAAGAGATCCATCAGTTGGGTCGTAACTTCTAGGCAGAGAGACTATCTCCAGTTTCTGACCAGCATGATCCAATACACCAGATGTGGTATAGCTGTAGGGAGTGATATAACTCAGAACAGGCAGTGGCCCCTGGTAGGGTTTCACTGCATCCTGGTAGTGACCTGCATCAGCAACAAATACCAGATCAACTTCATCTACATTTTCCACGGTACCCCACCATTCAACTCGAACCCTTCCTTCAGCGGGAATTTCCACTGTCTGTGTTGAAAAATCCAGATTGTCCAATTGAATACCTGAACCTTGGAGGGACACATCTGTCGTTAGTTCTATTGTCGTATTATTGTGAATTACTGCGGCCAAAGCCAGGTGATCTCCTGCCACCAAGAAGCGTGGAGTCACAGGGCGAATCAATAGGTCCTTCGTTGTTACAACTTCTGTTGTAGCTTCCCCAACTTGTGTTTGTTTTGTAATACCCCGAGCGTCAGCCTGCCATGTTGTAAGATTGTCCGGCAAGTTAAATATTACCTGTGCCAGACCATCTTCATCGGTAACTATATCCGCCTGCCAGTATCCTGTATCCTCAAACTGATCCCGTAAAGAATAATCTACCGCGCCACCGCCACCCCCCATACCTCCAGGCACCCAAACCATTCTACCTGCGTGCATCCCCAAAGGGAGACCCATTCGGACCGCAATGGGCTGAATGCCATAAAAAACCTCTTCGATCCGGGGGGAATTGGGTTCTGTTAGTGCCAGGACAGCTTTATCAACCACTGCCAAAGAGAATTCCCCTTCCATTGGTTCTCCGTCAGGATCCGTAACCCGAAGAGTAAACTGAACTTCCTCTCCTGGACCAAGTCGCTCTGGTTCACCAATCACTTCTACCTGAAGCAGTTGATTGACTGGTTTCACCAGAAGGTTAATATACCCCTGCCGGAAACTGCTGAATCCTTCAGAATCCTGGCCTATTAATGTAACCGCGAGGTAGATATTTGGTGTATCTGTATCACTAAGCGGGATGGTGACTTCCTGCCCTGAAGAAGTGATCGAAAAAGTTTCATATGAAATCACTTTATGGCGTTCGACAGTCACCAGTGCCTGAGCACCATCTGGGAAGGGGTTGGGGATGAAGATTGTCGCTTCGTCTCCTGGTTGGTAGGTGTCCTGGTCAGCAATCAGGGTTATCTTTTGGTTAGTCTGGGTAGGCCAGATAGAAATGCCTGGACCGCCAACCCAGAGAGTTACTTCAGTCCGGGCTCCGTCTCCAAAAATATCCAGCTGGTATGTTCCTGGTTCCGTTGGGGAAAAAGTTAATTCGGCTTCCCCGCCCTGGTTTGTACTAAAACTCTGTTCGGCAACGAGTTCTTTTTCGCGTACATAGTCTATTTCCCCGATCTCGCCAATTTCATACTGCCAGACGACTTTATATAATTCAGCTGACAGGGCCTTGATCCCATCTAGTTCTTTCTCCCAATCCACTGCTAGAATCTCAAAATCCACCGCCTGGTCTGTAACGGTTACCCAGGCAGAGGGTTTGACTCCGATATAAAAATCGCTGGGGTGAACCAGGACCTCCGATCTGTTAGTAACCTGAAATCCGGTTTCGTCCTGGGCAGTTACTTCAAGGGAATAGTTTGCCGGTAGTGTGACTTCTCTATCATAGATATCGATATTGGTCAGAATTTTCTGAATAGTCCATTCACCTTTGGCGTTGGTCTGATCTTCTCCAGAATCTACCCGGGTTCCCCAGATAGAAGAATAATCCATGCCTGGATAAACAAACCAGTTGCTTCCTAGTACTCCAACCTGGTAACCAGGAATTCTAAAGCTAGTTGGCTCCGCTCTCAAAGTCCAGTCCAACCGGACATCGCTGGCCGGTGCGTCAAAATAATATCGTGCGTCCAATTCTGCCTTGAATTCATCTCCGACCAGGGTTTCTTCCTGGCTCATATTAAGTTCCAGTTCGATCTCTGGTTTCCTATAGTTCGCAACCTGAAAATATACCATTCCAGTTTCTGTCTCTAACCTATAATAGCCTGGTTCTGCATGAGATGATAGCTGGATCTCTCCCTGGGCAGTGCCATATTCAGATAAAGGCAAATTGATGATATTTTCCTCTTTGCCGTGCAGATGGATCGTCAAGGGGATGGATTTTTGATCAGTTAATATGTATCCGCCACCATCTCGATCTCGGTGGATAAGCCGGTAATACACTGTCTGTCCCGGCTGGTAAATTGGTCGATCTGTGTAGATATAGGTTTGTGGTTTTGGCGCACCATAATCAGCTCTCAACCCAAATTCATAGGGTTCTGATCCAAAACCCCAATTACTGGCCGTGATGCCAAAATCATCCTGGCCGGCTTCACCCGTGATGGCATAAAAAACATTATTATAAAGATCAAAGGCATGTAAGAAATCTGCCTGGAAGACACCATCCTGATCAGTTTTTCCTGAGAAAAAGACCTCTCCGCCGGTATTGTAGACCTTAACTTCGGCATCTGGCACAACTTCTCCGGACCGCAGATCAACTGCCCAGATCAAGAGATTTTCCGGGCTGGTTTTCATTGTTAAATGAATGTTGCTGACTGCGAGCAAATAAGGAGACGGGTTATATGGCAGATCCTGAGAATAGACCTGGTAGCGGTATAAACCTGGTGCCAGGGAATTCCCTGATTGGTTTAACGGAAGGTTGACGGTATATTTATCATCCCCGGCTACTCTGACTTGGTGGATCCAAAGCTGAGCATCTGTCGGGTAATAATCTTCCAGGGTGTCATAAAGACCATAGCCGAACAAGTCTGGGAGTATATCTAATGGCAGAGTGCCCACGTTGACAGACACCTGGTGTAGATTTGTGCCCTGGGCCGGGATCGCATTTTCTGTTCCTGTTAGGAAAAGGATGTTGTTGCCCTGGGTAATTGTCAAGTTAGGTGGCAGCGGCTCTGTAGTAAAGTTGACCGCCCGGACATTGCCCAATATACTGCCCCATTCATCCGCCAGGGATTCCCTAATGATTAGTCTGTAGTTAGTGAGCGGTTCGAAGTCCCCATACAGGTTTAGCACATTCCCCGATTCCCCGGTTGAAGGCCTTAAATTAGTAATTTCAGGAATGATCTTAATGTTATCGTCTACTGTGTCCAAATCCACCGTGTTGTTGAAATATAAAGTCACCCCTTCATAAATCGAGGTTGTGTAGTTCTGCCCCCCGGGGGTTCCTAGATACTGAAATTCACCAGTGGTCTGGAAATCAAAAGTTGCATCCAACTGCAGTGGGGTGCCCCCCGCAGATAGTACTTCTCCCGGGAGGATACCGGCATATGAAGTAGCTCGTGAAAAAATCTGGTCGGGGATAAATACAAAATCTCGCCTCTCCTCATCCCATTCCATCTCCCCAGTTATCTGTTGGCCGTTGCCGTCAATCAGGGAGAAGTTATCAGCAACGCTATCAGGATCCATTGCCTGATTAAATTCCATTTCGATCTCCGTATCCAGGGGGACTCCAGTTTCTCCATGGAAGGGTTCCCAGGATAACATTTGTGGATAAGCAGTGGAAAACGACCAGGTTTGAGTGCTTTCTGGATCTAGTGCCGCACCAGCCAGGCTGGCTAAATTTCTCGAAAGTGCTATCTGATAGGTTGTGCCGCCTGCAAGGCCCGGATCGGGAGAAAATTGATAGGTGCTGGTATTGATCCATTTTCCTTTCCCGGGCACGGGTGGACTTAGGGTCAAGGCTGTGGGTTCCTCGCGTTGGAAATCTCCCAGTGGTACAACTGGCTGATTAAAAGCGACAACTATGGCGGATTCAGGGTCGATCTCTATCCCTCCTGGAGATGGCAAAAGTGTGACTGATTTGAGCCAGTCAGGTGTGTAGTAATCCAGGTTGGCAATCTTAGTCAGGGTCAATTCATTGGTTGCCTTGGCAGTAGTGTCGAGATTAAGCACCAGTGTTGTATTGGGTTCCAGTTTCTGATCTAGCTGGATATTCAAGGTCGCTGGATCAAGCCAAGAATACGTGGTTTCTATTCCAGGATCATATGACAAGGCTCTAATGACAGAATCCTGGTCCATGGGTTGATTAAAATAAAGAATGATATCTCCCTGGAGAGGAATAGTTGACCCCACTGGAGGATCTGATTCAACGATCGTTGGCGGTAATGGCTGCGGTGTATTAGTCGGTATTGGGGTGGGATCTGTTGTTCTCCCTGAGCCATAAATTTTTTCCTCTAGACCCGCGGGGAGATTACAGGATAAACTGATCAACACCATCAAAAAGATCATTCCTGCAATGATAAGGGTGGTTTTTTTCTTCTGGGTGGAAAGCATAGGTCAGTTTCCTTTTTCAAATTCTTACTTGATATGGCATAGACCTGATAGATAAGGAAATTATAACCGCTCACCCTGAAAATCCGCTCGTTGATGGCCTTTCAGACAAAACACCCGGGACAAGACTTGTCCCGGGTGTTTTGAACTTCTAGTTTTATATGGATCTATGAAATTAATTTGGCTCAGCGTTTTTAGGTTCCAGCATTTGCATCTGGGAAGTGACTACCTTTGTGAAATACTTGGTACTGCCATTTTCTTCATATGAGTCAATTTGAAGTCGTCCCTCCAGAAAAACCAGACTCCCTTTATGAAGATACTCACTGCAAATCTCTGCCAGTCTTTCCCAGGTTTCGATATTAAACCAATCGGCTACCTGTTGTGATTCTCCTTCCTTATCCCTTTTACGGCGGTTGACTGCCACACTGAAAGTACAAACTTTTTTCCCATTGGGAGTGTCTTTCAGTTCGGGATCTCTTCCTAGATGACCAATTAACTGAACACGGTTCAGGCCCACCATATTTCCCTCCTTATACGATATAATTGATAGGTCTTATTATGCAGTGTAGCGTTAATCTTAAGCCTTTGTCAATAAGTGGTTGCGTTTACATAATTTGGCTGCAAATATCTTTTTTTATCGATAAACAACTTCCCTATAAATAAAGGTGTGATCAAAGGATTAAACCGGCCCTATGTATATAGCAATTGAAGGCGCGATTGGTGTTGGAAAAACCACTTTATCCCGATTATTATCGTCCCGCTTCCGGGCTGATTTGCTACTGGAGGTATTCGAAGAAAATCCTTTCCTGGCTGATTTTTATGCCGATCGGGACGCGTACGCCTTTCAAACCCAGATCTTCTTTTTACTGAGCCGATATCATCAGCAGCAGGAAGTTCCCAAGGAGTTGAAGTCGGACAATAATTTGATCGCAGACTACACCTTTGAAAAAGATGCTCTCTTCGCCCGCTTAAATCTGAGTGGAGATGAATTAGACACATACTTTAGTGTGCATAACGCTCTAGCTGAAAAATTACCTTTGCCCGAATTGATCGTATATCTGCAGGCCGAAACCAGTATTTTGATGCAGCGGATTGCCCACCGGGACAGGGTGTACGAAAGGAATATGGACCAGGGCTATATTGAAAGCCTAAATAACGCCTACGACGAATTTTACAGCGGAGAACACAGCGGCGCGCCAGTGTTAAGGATCAATACAAACCATCTCAATTATGTCGCTAACGAAGGAGATTTGGACTGGGTTGAAAACCGGATCCGCCAAACCCTCAAAGTTGGTCCATACCAGACTCAATTTTTTCATAAAGCCTGAGTCCAGGGAAGGATAGCAGTTGAATGCGTTTCACGCCTGAAATACTTCGTAAGCATGCCCAGGTTCTGGTCGATAAAGAAACCAAAAGTAACCGCTCTATACTGGCGGCCTACTTGCGTGGATCCTTGCTTTACGGATCTCCATTGATCGGCGGAGCAGGGGATATCGATCTAGTTTTCATCCACAACGCCCCCCCATTGAATGAACATCAGATCATCAGGATCACCCCCGAGATACATTTTGATATTGAGCACCACGATGAATTGATCTACCGGACACCGCGAGAGCTGCGCCTAGATCCCTGGTTAGGCCCGACCTTAAGGGATGCCGTCCCTCTGCACGACCCCCGCCACTTACTAGACTATACGCAAGCCGGTGTTCGCAGCAATTATGATTTTCCGGAAAACATACAAGCCAGAAGCAAACCACTTCTTGAAACTGCTCGCCAGTTCTGGATGGATCGCCAGATCTCACCACCCCTGCAAATAACTGCTGAGATACCCGCCTTCTTAGCCGCCTTAGAGGCCGCGATCAACGCAGTGGCAATTATATCCGGACCACCACTGGCAACCCGCCGCTTGGGATTATCCTTTGCTGATCGAGCCACTGCTGTTGACGCCCCAGGGTTGAACATAGCCTTCCAGCATTTACTGGGAGGAATCACTTTATCAGAAGAAACAATGGTAGGGTGGATCGATGATTGGGGAAAATCTATTGCTATTATGAAAGCGGAATCTTCTTCTCCACATTTGCTCGTGGAACGAGAGATCTATTTTAAGAATGCTTTAGTCGATACCGTTAAAAGATCTAAGCCAGCTGACGCTTTATGGCCGCTGATTGTGACCTGGACCAAAATCATCTCAACCTTTCCAGAACGGACTGCTTTACAGCTACCCTGGATAAAAGCGCTAACAACTTTGGGATTCGCCGGGAAGGATTACTCCGTTCGCCTAGCGGCATTTGATAGCTTCCTAGAATTATGTGAATCTTTAGTTATGGGAGACTCCGCATCAAGCGGTTAAGACTTATCAGAAATCAAGCAGTTGGTTTAGGCAGCACAATCTGTAACGTGGCCCCTTTTCCAAGCCCATCACTTTCAGCCCAGATCCTTCCCCCGTGCAGGTTTATTAATTCCCGCGCAATTGAAAGACCCAGACCCAAACCCCCATATCGCCGAGTCATATGGTCATCTTCCTGGTAAAAAACTTCGAAGATTTTTTCCAGGCTTTCCTTCGCTATCCCCCTGCCAGTATCAACGATTGAGACCATTACTTCATCTTTGCGGTCCGAAACATGGAGAGTAATTTCTCCATCAACCGGGGTGAATCGAATGGCATTAAGTAATAAATTAACAAAAACCACACTCATCTTGGGCAGATCTAATTTGAGAGGGATCGGCTCATCCGGAATTTCATACACCACAGTGTTGTCCTCTCTATTGACAGTCGCATTAACCTCTTCCTTGGCAAATTCAATGACCTGTTGCAGTGTACAGTCAGCAAAGTCCAGATCTGCTTCACCGGTGTAAAGAAGATTCATATTGGCGATATCATCCAATACTGCTCGCAGTTTTGAAGAAGCTTTCAGGATCGAGCTGGCCAGCGGCTTGTTCTCTTCAATAGCGTCTTCATATAACAGAGTGGCATATCCCAGGATATTTCCCAGTGGCGTGCGTAATTCATGAGAAGCAACAGCCATTAAGTCCCTCTTTAATTTATCGGCCTGGCTCAATTCAATATTTGCTTTTTGCAGTGCCTGGATCAATTGGGCATTGTGCATGGAGATAGCAGCCTGAGATGCCACTACCAGCAGAAGCGACACGTCAAAATCTGTGAAGTCGCCTTCTTTTTTATTTAACGCTTCGATCACGCCAGTCACCCTGTCTTTGATACGCATCGGAACGCCTAATAAGGAATCAACCTGCAGTCCAACTTCGTCGCCCACCTCATCATAATGACGGGGATCGTCCTTGGTATTGTTAATTACCAGGTGTCGGTTTTCAGTATAGATTGTTCCGGCCAGGCTATTATCCAAAGGGACAGGGATCTGTTCCAATTGGTCAATATTAACACTGGAGGTTGCCGCAAATCTAAGTTCCTTTTCTCTTTCATCATATAGCAGGATGGATATAACACAACAATCCAGCAAATCAGCGGCAGACTCCAGGATATTCTGAAGTAGCAGTTCCGGCTTTAAAGTGGAATTTAAAATGGCGCTAATCTCCACTAACTGGGCGATCTTCTGGATCTTTTTACGGACATCCGGATCTGTGATGGAAGCTGTTAGAGAATTAAACATGGTAGGTTTCAGGGCTCGTATATAATACAGCGGATTAATTATAGTCCAAGCGAGCTCTTTTTACCTAATAGTTTAGAAAGCTAGTAAGCTCAATTTTCAAATCTGGAATCTTCAAGCTGTTTTTGTAGATCCTCTTTTCCGGGACGGATCATCCCGGGCTCATCTTTCCGGGTATAGCGGGATTCAGCCTCCTGCAAACTGGCACTTGAAGCACGGGGTAATATACTGACTTTCCCACAATGTGGACATCGTACCAATTTTCCAACAAGCAGGTTGGGTGAAAAAACGGACCGGGAGAAAGGCAGCTCACAGCGCTGACATACAACTCCTCCCGCCGGGCCATATTTCCCAAGCATGAAATTCTTGTTTTTACTCGCCAGTATCGGCACACCAACACCAAGCAATGTCAGCACCGCTGTTCCGATCAGTATAGGGACAATAAGCTGTTGGGTTTCACCCCAGGCCTGGTCTGAAGACAGGAACACCTTGGATATATAGTTGGATTCCAGGATCGCGCCATCAGCGAGTGTTCCTTCGGCATACATTTCCCGTTCGCCATCGTCAAAAGCGCTGGTATGGAACTTAAAATTGAAAGGTTCAGTTTCCACCGTTTCCAACAATTCCCCATCGATATAAAATCGCACTTCGCTTAATCCAGCCGGTGGATTTGAGATCTTTAACGTGAAATTTCCCTGGATCTTTCCCAGTCCACCATATCCAAAATTCCTTATCAAGCCCAGCTGCAATCGTGTTTCGTCCTGAGCAGCGAAGGTTGTTGCTGGAATTAAAAGGACTGCCATGACCAACAATATTTTCAACCATTTTTTCATTTTCATATTTCTATTTCCAACGGGAAAGGATAGTTTCTCTTTGAAAGATCTGGGCTGCGAAATAAAACAGGATAGTGTCCAGCACAAGTAGCGCCGCTGCCAACCAAAGAATGAATGTTTCGTTGACCAGGATCATCCCGGTCATTTGTCCAATAAATAAGCCTACCACAGGAAGCACGAAAATTCCCGAGATCTGTTCTGCTACCCGGGGATCATTAACCCGGGAGGAAATCATCACCGAAATACTGACACCCATTAGTGACAGAAGTGGTCCTACCAGAAAGATAGCGATCATCCATAACGGGTCGAATAGCTTACTTACCACCGCCGAATTTGAAACCATTAGATAAGCTCCGGCTGCATAGATCAAGTATCCTATCCAGGTCGTCAACACCGCAGGGATCACTCCTGCCAAACCCTTGCCCACCAGGATCTCGATCGTAGTTACCGGAGTCGCCAACAAAGGCTCGAGTGTCCGAGTGGTTTTTTCACCCACAATACTATAAGAGGCTATGGTCATCGGAACAATTACCGGCACCATCATAAATAACAGCAAGAATTGGGTCACAATGTAATACAGCATACAATCGCTACCGACCAAATCCCCACACAGTGGTTCAAATTGAGGAGGAAGATCTGCCGTGGATATTCCAGCAAAACCTTCTGAAGATCCGGCAAAATAAAGAATAATAAGCGGCAATGCCGTGATCATAAGCGGAAGAAAAGATACTGTAAAAAGCACAAATTTATTTTTGAATACTTCCCGCCATTCCTTAATAATTATCGCTTTAATTCTTTCCATGATTATTATCCTTATTAGCTCCCATCAATTCCAGGTAAACATCTTCCAATCGTCGCTTTAGCTCGCCCACAAACTGCAGTTCCGCCCCGCCATCTATAAGGGCGCGGATCAGTTGAGGATTCTGTTCTTCGGGGTTCTCCACTGCTGCCAGGATCTTATTGTCCACCGACTGCACATCGCTTACAAATGGGAATTTTTTCAAGGCTCCGACCAACGCCTGGTTGGCTTCCTGTAAATGAAAGACCACTTTTCTGCCAAAAATCTTCCTTCTCAATTCTCCTGGAGCGTCTAAGGCCAGGAGATGACCTGAAATTACGGCCACCCGATCACATAAACGGTCAGCTTCCTCCAGGTTATGGGTGGTTAGAATGATTGTGCGCCCTTCCCCCTTTAGATCCTCAATAAACTCCCTCACCAATCGAGAAGCCTGGGGGTCCAATCCGCTGGTGGGTTCATCCAGGAAGAGAACATCCGGCTCATGAAGCAAGGCTCGGGCAATGGCCAATTTTTGGCGCATACCTTTTGAAAAAGTTCCCACCGGCTCATAACGCCTATTCCACAAATCCAGCAACTCCAGGTACTTCTGAATTTGCTCGGCGATATTTTCCACTCCATACATGGAACCAAAAAATGCCAGGTTCTGTTCGGCCGATAGGGAATCATACAAGCCCGGAGATTCCGGCAAAAGCCCGATCTTGCGCCGGATATCCTGGTCATTTTCTCCAACCTGAAAACCCGCTACACGGGCCGTCCCGCCAGAAGGAATCAGCAATGCAGCCAACATTCTGACTGTGGTAGTTTTCCCAGAACCGTTGGGACCCAATAATCCAAACACTTCTCCCCGATTGACTGATAGAGTTAGTTGATTTACAGCTACGATCTCACCAAAACTTTTGGTTAACTTTTCTGTGACAATGATTGGACCATTCTTAATCATAACTACTCTCTTCTATTTGTTCTTCTGTAACTTGAGCTGCTGATATTTGCACTTGGTTCGGAACAGGCAAATCCAGATCCTCTTCTGGATCAATTTCCCGGATTCTCCAGGTCCAATAAAGCCATCCGACCGCAAAGATAAAAAGTACGCCCTCCAACAGAAGAAAATCCAACTGATTGACGGTGATAACAGCAAAAGCGTTCATTACTGTGTGCCCAATAACAGCTATTATCAAATACAGGTAATTCTTAGTGCGGACGCTTTTATATACCAGGATAGATGCCCCTATGTGAAAAGCCATGGCCGAGATTCTTTCCGCTGCGCCAAGAAGCGAATGATACCAGGGCACAGCCCAGTAAGCCGCCAGTTGAGTTCGGGCTAGCTCCACTTGCTCAGGCGGGAGCAAATCAACCGCACCTTCTCCACCGAGGACCATAACCTGAACCAGGGCAAATAAAGCCAACAACCCCAACAACAAAGCCTCAACTCCCCCGTGGCCGATCCCGTATTTTAGAGGAAGCAGAGTATGGGCCTCCTTTTTCAACCAGAATTTCAAGGCCAAAAACCGGGCGACTTCTTCAAAGACCCCGGCAGACAATCCTACCGCAACCCCCAGTACCCAGAGGGAAATTCCTCCCTGGGCAGCAACATCCACCCCCAGAGCCTTCAATCCCGGAAGCATCAAGAACTGGTTAAAAGGAATATGCCCAACCTGGGACAGAATAAAACCCGCCGCCCCGATCCAGATCGGGCGGAATCCACTTTTTCCCCGCTTGTAAATCAGGAGCGCGGCAGTTACCGGAATCCCGATCATTAATCCTGCGTTTACTATTCTTAGAATTATTCCAATAGTGGTCATAAATTTATATGTTTCACGTGAAACATCCTCCCTTAGTCCTTGGCGTTTTTATCGTCATTTCTCTCAACCATGCTCTCAAAACAGGTCCTGATTTCCTCGGGATTAAACCCCAGGTAGGTGGCTTTTCTGATATAAAACTTGGTCAGGTCCTCGATATTCTCTACCTTTTGCTTTCTGAAACCTTTGTTATCTTTTTGCTCCAGGATAAAAGTGCCTCTTCCGTGCTGGGTGGAAATTATTTCTCCCTGATCCAGCATCCGGTATGCTCTGGCCACCGTGTTAAAATTAATGTTGTGTTTGGCTGCCAGTTCCCTTATAGTTGGTAGTTGATCTCCTGGATTCAATACGCCTGTTTCGATCAACTCCAGTACCTGGTGGGCAATTTGCTCGTAAAGAGGAACACCGCTTTGAAATAGAATTTCAATTTCCATCCCTTCTCTCCAGTGCTAATAACGCAAAGTGTATCATTGTATCAGGTTCTATTCTAGCTGATTTTCAGCAGAAGGCAAGGGGGTTCATCAGTAGGTTTTTCCTGTTTAGCGGTATGGAGAATATATAGTGCTCCCCTATGGGTTTTCCTATCGTCTTGACCTAAGTTATTCTTTTGGTATACTAATTCACGACAAGCCGGAGTGGCGGAACTGGCAGACGCGCGCGACTCAAACTCGCGTTCCCTTGAGGATTGTGGGTTCGATTCCCACCTTCGGCACAGAACTAAAAAACCGATCCATAAAAACGGATCGGTTTTTTAGTTCCCCGAGAATATTCCAAAGAGCAGGATACCTTAAGCGCCTTGAGAGAGAAAGGTTTCTATCTCCTGAATATCTTGTTCGGTAAGGGTAATCTCCCCTCCATGGATCACGCCGTCCACCTGGTCCGGGCTCCTCATGCCTACAATCGCGCTAGTTACCGCGGGATTCAATAAAGTCCAGGCTATCGCTACTTCCCCGGCAGTTGCGCCATGCCTCTTTCCAATTTCTATTAGTATCTCTACTAATGCCAAATTGCGTGTCAGGCGAGGTTCCTTATAGTTGACGTTCCTTTTCCTCCAATCGTCGTCCGGTAAGTTTTTGATCCTTTCCCTATCCATCTTGCCGGACAATAATCCCGAGGCCATTGGTGAATAATTGATAACACCAATTTCCTGTTCCAGGCAGTAGGGCAATATCTCCTGTTCCACTTCTGGAAATAGTAGGGAGTAGGGTGGCTGGAGCGAGGTAATCTCAGCAATTTTTCCAACTCGCTGCATCTGCTCAATAGAAAAGTTAGAAACTCCCAAACAACGAATCTTGCCTGTTTTCTGGATCTCCGCCATAACCTCAACGGCTTCTTCAATATCCCCGTCTGGGTTTGGCCAATGTATTTGATAAAGATCGATCGTTTCAACATCCAGCCTCTTCAAACTGGCTTCAATTTCATTTAGTACCGACTCCCTATGTAATGAGTTCCCCACTTTTCTGTTTTCGTCCCAGACAAGTCCACACTTGGTAAAAACGTATGGGTTATAGGAAGTTTGCCTTAGTGCCTCACCGACAACTCTTTCGGAGCGGCCCAAGCCATAAATAGCGGCTGTGTCGATCCAGTTGATTCCCATCTCCAGGGCTTTGTGGATGGTTTTGATCGATTTTTGATCATCCTGGGTGCCCCAGCCCCACTCCCATTCGCCGCCGATTGCCCAAGCTCCGAAACCAATTCTGGACAGGGTTAAATCTGATTTTCCCAACCTTCTTTTGCTATTTTGCATGAGTTCAAGTCCTTTTGTCTCTGTCAGATACTTGATATTATACCTGTCAGATAATTTTTCCTGGGTCCTTTTATCCCTCGTAGAAAGGTTATAATCTAGACAGACTAGCCAACAAGAAGGAGACTAGCGTGCCAACAACGAAAGATATCCTGGCCGTGATCATGGGGGGAGGACAGGGAACCCGTCTTTTTCCACTTACAAAAGTGCGGGCAAAGCCGGCTGTCCCGATTGGGGGGAAATATCGCTTGATCGATATTCCCATTAGCAACTGCATCAACTCCAATATCGACCGTATCGCCCTCCTAACGCAGTTCAATTCAGTCTCCCTTCACCGCCATATCACCAGGACCTATAACTTCGATCCTTTTCATCGAGGCTGGGTCCAGATCTGGGCCGCGGAGCAAACCAATATCAACGATACCTGGTACCAGGGAACAGCAGATGCCGTCCGTCAGCAGATGTTTGAGATCCACAGCACAGGCGCTGAGTATACCTTGATCCTGGCAGGAGACCATCTTTACAGGATGGATTACGGGCAAATGGCCCAACATATGTGGGAGAACGACGGTGATATATCAATTGCCCTGCAGCCAGTGGCAATGGAAGACGCTCCCCGCCTGGGTATTCTTAAAAGGGGAGATGATCAGATCGTCACCGACTTTGTTGAGAAGCCAAAAGACCCGGCTGTTCAAAAATCCTTCGTAAGTAGAGATGACCCAAATCGTCCTCTATTAGGATCGATGGGAATCTATTTATTCAAAACCTCTGTCCTGGACGAACTTCTTAAAGAATTGGTTGTGGATGATTTTGGAAAGGAAGTCATCCCTCATGCCATACATACCCATAAGGTTGTTGGTTATGATTTTGAGGGTTACTGGGAAGATATAGGAACTATCCGCTCTTTTTATAATGCGAATCTCGACCTGACCAAACCTTCTCCTCCCTTTAATTTCTATGATACAGACCGCCCCATCTATACCCACGCCCGCTTCCTCCCTGGGTCTATTGTTGGTGGCGCAAAAATGAAAGGAGTCTCCTTGTCGGATGGATGTACTATCGGTAGCGCAGAGATATCTCATTCCGTAATTGGATTAAGAAGTCAGATTCAGGATGGAGCTGTTATCAAAAACACCATTATTATGGGAGCCGATTATTACGAGGAAATTTCCGATCCCAAATTTCCCGTTCCTATAGGGGTTGGAAAAAATTCGTATATCGATGGGGCAATCATTGATAAAAACGCCAGGATTGGAGCAAATGTTATTATCAAGCCTTTTCCTCCAGGAACTGAAAAAGATGCAAAAAGCTGGTTCATCAGAGATGGTATTGTCGTAATCCCCAAAAGTAAGATCATCCCCGATGGAACTGTTATTTCCCCTGAGTAAACCTCGTTTATACCCATAATTTCAACAAAAAAACCTTCTTTTTGAAGGTTTTTTATCTTAATAATCTGTTAACTTGAGCTCATTATCTGTGGATAAGTACACTCTTTGTGTGGATAACTAGTCCGTTTTGGGGATAACTTCCCTTTTTTTAGCTAATTATTCACGGAAAAAAAGGCCTCTTATAAACACCTTTTCCAAATTTCCTTAATTTTATGGGTTTTTTCCACTATAACTCTATTTTATTAAATATTATCCCCACCTGCCTGTTGGTAATAACTCAATCACTTATGAGGTAGTTATTCCCCCTATTTGGGTAGTGCTCATTTAATAACCTACGTATATACCACTCTTTAAACCAATTATTGAGATACATATC
>Ga0255364_10082_pt2 | contig 25006 bp, 20 predicted proteins | sample ANMaggSSYBR01G12_FD_182087 | JGI IMG/M metagenome (GOLD analysis project Ga0255364, IMG submission 182087) | Sediment cell enrichment communities from methane seep in Santa Monica Basin, California, United Staets - ANME aggregate JGI... | ecosystem: Environmental > Aquatic > Marine > Cold seeps >...
GAATGACCGCATGGCTGCTTCTACTTTTTCTCGTGTTTCCGGTCGGACTCGCTCGTTGTCATTAATCACACGGGAAACAGTTTGATGTGAAACACCAGCAAGCTCTGCAACATCATGAAGAGTCACCCGGGATTTTTCTAACATAGGCACCACTAGTGGAATTGTCCTGAATATTATTGCTGTGTTAACGCTAACATGAACGTTAACATCATAGCATTTTAAGACACCTCGTGTCAATGACATTAATCTTAAATTAATTAAGAGATACCTAAGTCGACCCATTAGGAGTTAATTTGGATGAATTAATGAAAGACCTGCCGATTGGCAGGTCTTTTTCTCTTATGAAGAGAGGATTTGTAAAAAAGTGGGCCGCACAGGAATCGAACCTGTAACCTATTGATTAAGAGTCAATTGCTCTGCCAGTTTCAGAGGGGAAATGTCAAGAAAATGGAAAGTTTCAGTGATTTTTCTTGAGATAGAAACTAATCCTGATGCAGTTAAATCAGCCGGCAAGGCCACCGGCGTGGTAATCTCATCCATTATCGCGGCGGCCTTCTCTTGTAAACCCGGAACTGTGTGAGGGTAGGTATCCAGGGTGGTGTTGGCTTTGGTTTGCCCTAAACGCCTGGGAACTATCAGCAGATCCACGCATTCCTTTGAAATTACTAACAGATATAGTTGGGCAGCATCCTAGCATAAAAACTGAATTTAGTTCTTTTCCTTCCTGGAGGGGGGTAATCCAGATTTTTACATAGTTGCCATTCTGGGAAGTTGAGGTAAGGTAATCACCAATAAGAACGGAAGTCTATGCATATCTAAATCGGGACTACATAGATAAAGCTTAAGAATTAAACAGTTAACCAAAATCGACGCATAAGATATCAGGTTTTTTTCTCCAGGAGACGAAAGAACAGGAACGATGAGTATATTTTCCTAGAGTAGTATCAAATGTCATTATTGACAAATAGTTATTTTGGACGTAGTATGATGTTACCGGTCACATGACCGGTAACAAAGTGTGTATTCTCATAAACTCTAATAAGTTAATATTATGCCTCGGTCTCGTGTAACCATTCGTGACGTTGCTGCCCACGCTGGCGTATCTCATCAGACTGTGTCTCGTGTAATCAACAATGTTGAGCGCGTCAGACCTGTAACTCGTTCCCTGGTTGAAGCCTCAATAAAAGAACTCGGATATCGCCCTAATGCTATCGCCCGTTCAATGGCCCGCGGCCGTACATGCACATTAGCCTGTATTTCCCCAAACCTGACGGACTTTACCTTTGCCAGTATCATTGAAGGTGCTGAGGTAGAAGTACGCAAACATAATTATTTCCTGGTCTCCTCTACTGCACCAACCGAGGAGGAGTTTTCAAGTCTGATAGAGGAGTTATTCAACAGCCGCAGAGCTGAGGGGCTATTTGTAATCAACCCCTACTCAGATGGACGTCATAATCTTCTTCCTCCTGATGTACCGTCTGTATTCGTCGCAGCCCGTCCACGCGAGGGAGACACAGTCAGTTCAGTGGCGCTGGATGACGTCAATGTAGCGCTACAGGCTAGCCAACATTTAATTGAATTAGGGCATCGTCGCATCGCGATGGTCACTGGGCCGATGGAAGAGGATTGTTCCCAAGATCGCTGTTCTGGATACGAGCAAGCGCTCAAAGATAAGGGTATAAATACAAATCCCAATTTTATCATCACAGGGGATTGGTCTGCTACATCAGGAAATCAAGCTTTTAAGAAATTATTTAATCTTCCTTCTCCCCCTACAGCGATCTTTGCTCAAAATGACCGCATGGCAATTGGTGTGTTGCGTGCAGCCCGTGAAATGGGCATAAATGTTCCGGATGAGTTATCCGTCATTGGGGTAGATGATATGCCTTTATCATCCTACTTTGATCCCCCTCTAACAACTATGCAACAAGATCTGCTATCTATTGGTCGAGAAGCTGCCCGTTTACTCATAGATGCAGTGGAAAAGAAGGAAGTTTCCCCAAAACATTTATTGCTGAAGGCTCAACTCATCCATCGGCAATCCACCAAGCCAATCACAAAGTCATAGGAGGTGCAATTGCAGAAAAATGTCTCATATATCCATCCCCTTTTCCTATCATAAACATGCTCGAGAGGAGAAAAAATACCATGAATCGAAAAATATTTTTAATCACCATCGGCTTGCTTATTAGCTTAGCGATGATCTTGGGAGGCTGCACGCCCGAGACAGTGACTATTGTCGAAACGGTGGAAGTTGAGAAACTAGTCGAAGTCGAAAAAGAAGTACAGGTCCATGTAGAGAAGAGTGTATTGATCTACAACTCCATGCACGGCGACCCTGAACCTCGTGCTGCGGACGAAGAAATAGTCAAGAACTTCATGGAAGCGAATCCTGATATTGAGGTTATTCACAGCATCGTTGCTCACGAGGACTTCAAGACAGCCATCCGTGCCTACCTGACTGCTTCAACACCTCCAGATGTCCTCACCTGGTTTGCTGGTAACCGCGCCCGTTTCTTCATTGATAATGACCAGATCATGGATATCAGCGACGTCTGGGAGAGCGAAGGCTGGAATGATAGTTACCCCAAGGGCTTCCAAGCCCTAAGCACAGTTGATGGCAAGCAGTACTTCCTGCCGACCTCCTGGTATTGGTGGGCGGTATATTACCGCGTTTCCATCTTCGATGAACTTGGGCTCGAAGTCCCTGAAACCTGGGATGAGTTCCTTGCAGTTAATGAAACCCTGAAGGATAATGGCTACATACCGATTGCCATCGGTACAAAATACCGTTGGACAGCCGCGGCCTGGTTCGACTATCTTAACATGCGCATCAATGGCCCGGAATTCCACATCAACCTGATGCTGGGTACGGAAAGCTATGATGATCCGCGTGTTGCTAAGGTCTTCGAATATTGGCGTGTACTGCTTGACAACGGCTACTTCCTTGAGGATGCGGCAGCTTATGCCTGGGCTGAGGCGTTGGAACCGCTGATCGCCGGCGAAGCCGCCATGTACCTGATGGGTGACTTCATTCGCGATAGCGTTCCTGATGAGATAGAAGCCGATCTGGACTTCTTCCGCTTCCCAATCATCGATTCCAGTATACTGATTGGAGAGGATGCTCCGACCGATGGTTATTTCCTGGCCGCCAATGCACCCAATCCTGAAGCAGCAAAACAATTCCTTGCTTACTTGGGCAGCGTGGAAGTGCAGACATATAATGCCGAACAACTTGGCCGCCTACCCACGAATAGTGGTGTAGACCGCACTTTGTTCAATGAATCTCAACAGAAGGGCATGGAGCTGATTGATGGTGCCGACTTTGTCGCACAGTTTTATGACCGTGACACAACCCCTGAAATGGCTGACGAAGGTATGAATGCCTTTATGGCTTTCTGGGATGATCCTGACAGCATCGACGAATTACTTGTCGAACTCGAAGCGGTTCGCCAAGAAATCTTCGTAGAAGAATAGAAGTGCTACCCAGGTTCGTGGCGGTACCTGTCACGAACCTGGGTTCCTTTGGAGGAGTCATCCCATGACTCGTACTAGGCGCGATATAATTCCTTTTTTATTCCTGATCATTCCCCTAATTATATATATTGTCTGGGTTATTGCTCCCATGATTTATACATTTTATTTGAGTCTTACCAACTGGAATGGCTTGACAACACCGGAATTCATCGGCTTCAAAAACTATCAAAAGCTCTTCAATGATAAAGTATTCTACATTTCCCTGAAAAACAACTTTAAGTGGTTGGGCGCTTTCATTACGGTGCCTGTTATTCTTGGCTTGGGGTTGGCAATGATTCTCAATGGTACCATCCCTGGAGAGAAACTCTATAAGATGACTTTTTATTTGCCCATGGTGCTGGCCATGGTTGTCAGTGGACTGATCTGGGGCTGGTTGTATCATCCTAAAGGAGGTTTGATAAACACCGTTATTGTGGCGACTGGCCTGGTAGAAAAAGGCCCAGGTTGGTTGAGCAATCGTGATATTGTGCTGTGGTCAATAATTATCGTAGCGATCTGGCGGCAAGTGGGATATGTGATGGTTCTCTACTTGGCTGGTTTAAAAAGCATCAATCCCCACCTAATAGAGGCGGCCACTGTAGATGGTGCCAGCGGATGGCAAACATTCTGGCGTATCATTTTACCTCTGCTTACTCCAGTCACCATCATTGTCTTGGTAATCAGCGTGATTGATTCATTGCGGGCATTTGACCTTGTTTCAGTGATGACACGCGGTGGTCCCGCCAACGCATCGTCTGTACTCGCTAATTTTATGTATATAGAATCCTTCAACAATTACAAGATGGGGTATGGAGCGGCTATTGCTGTGATCCTGTTTATTATTAGCCTAGGCTTCATAATTATTTATTTGTGGCGCGTTATGAAAGATGAGTTGGAGTACTAACATGGAAAATGTACGGGAATATTTTAAATCACCCTGGCGGGTGTTCATTTACTTATTTCTAACCATTTTTGCCTTCATATGGCTGGTTCCCATCCTTACTGGCGTGATTACCTCCTTACGCACCTTTGATGAAATTCTCACGAATGGTTTCATTTCATGGCCAAAAACAATTACCCTGGAGAACTTTAAAACAGCCTGGGATCGAGGTGGACTCAGCCGGTATCTTCCCAACAGTTTCATCATAACTCTTCCTTCGCTAACGCTAACAATGTTCTTTTCATCGCTATCTGCTTATGCTTTAGCGCGTTTCAAATTTCCGGCTAACCGAGTGATCTTTTTCACCTTCGTTGGAGGTATGTTACTACCTTTCCAGGTGCTGTTGCTGCCTGTTTTTAAACTAACAGACTTCTTAGGTCTTTATGATACTTATTGGGGACTAATTTTCTTCCATACCGCTTTCCAACTCGGATTCTGCACCTTCATGTTACGAAATTACATGCGCACTGTACCTGGAGAAATCATTGAGGCGGCGCGCATCGATGGTTGTAGTGAGATACGCATCTGGGCCCAGATTATGCTCCCGCTGACCCTGCCGGCCATCGCGGCCGTTGCAACCCTGGAGTTCACCTGGATCTTCAATGATTATCTTTGGGCTATTGTGCTCTTACGCAGCGATAATCTTAAACCGATCACCGCTGGACTAGCAACGTTGCAGGGTCAATTTGTTACCGATTGGCCTGTGATTGTCGCAGGTGCGTTGATTGGCACACTGCCCACATTGCTGGTGTTCCTATTCTTGCAGCGCTACTTTATTGAAGGATTGACGCTTGGCTCTACAAAATAACGGAGAAATGATACTGAATAAACAGAGTATCAATGTATACTAATGACTTGTATACTCTGTTTTTGAATATGGACTGGCAAATCTAGTATTGATACCAAATGAGACTCGGAATCTGTTTTTACCCTGAACACTGGTCGTCTGAGCGATGGCAACTCGATGCTCAGCAGATGCGTGCTGCTGGTATCTCAATCGTACGCATTGCGGAATTCGCCTGGTCGCAAATGGAACCCCAGCAGGGGACTTACAACTGGAATTGGCTTGATAACGTTATCGAAGTTTTAGCTTCTGAAGATCATAAGATCGTTCTATGCACACCCACGGCTGCGCCTCCTGCGTGGCTAATTCACCAACACCCCGAAATTCTTCCCGTAGATGAAGAAGGCCGCCGTCGACGTTTTGGCTCTCGAAGGCACTACTGCCCAAATAATCCCACCTTTCACACATACACTGAATCCATCACTCGTGCAATGGCTGAGCGCTATGGGAATCATCCGTCAGTGATCGGTTGGCAAATTGATAATGAATTCGGCTGTTATTTTGCGCGCTGTTATTGCGACACTTGCACAACACAATTCCAAAGCTGGCTGCAAGCTAAATATAGCAACCTGGAAACGCTCAATCGGTCCTGGGGGACAGTCTTTTGGAGTCAAACATATGATGATTGGAAACAGATTGAACCACATAACTTGACGGTTGCTGAACCCAACCCCAGTCACGTGCTCGATTATTACCGTTTTGCATCCGATTCATGGACGGCTTACCAACAATTACAGATTGATACTCTGCGGGAGATCATCTCACCGCAGCAATTTATCACGCACAATATCATCGGCAGCCAGACCACAATCGATTACTATGATCTAGCGTGTAATCTTGACTTTATTGCCTGGGATTCATACCCAACCGGGTATGCAGAAACTGAGAGCCAAAATTTATACGCTGCTGACGACATGATACCTGCTTATGCATACGACCTAGGTGACCCGCAGCTGACAGGATTCTTTCACACAATAACCCGCGGCTTAAAACAGGCGCCTTACTGGATCATGGAGCAGCAAACCGGGGCAATAAACTGGAGCACTTATAACACCGGAGTACGATCTGGCGCGTTGCGTCTGTGGACATGGCAGGCACTGGTGTCTGGTGCAGAATCCGTTGTGTACTTTCGTTGGAGGGCTTCTCGTTTTGGACTCGAGCAACACCACGCCGGACTACGTCATCATGACGGATCAGCTAACACCGGTTACGATGACCTGCTTACTATCAGAACAGAATGGCAACAACTTGAAGATTTCGTCGCGCTCCCTCTACAGGCTTCGATTGGCATTTTGCTTGATTACAGTACACTGTGGGCGATTGAGATGCAACCTCATGGCAAAGACTTTTCGTATCTGAGACATTTATTCGTCTTTTACAGAGCTTGTAAGCGTCTCGGCTTAGAGCCGGATATTATCTCGCCTTGGACTGATTTGAGCCGCTATCAGATTTTACTCGCTCCCAGTGTGTTTCTAGCTGATGAAGCCCTGATGCAAAAATTAGATGATTTCGCTACTCAAGGTGGTAGTTTGATGCTGGGGGTGCGTTCAGGGTTCAAAGATACATGTAATGTGGTTACAGACCAACAATTACCTGGTATTCTAAGCGAATTGGCCGGCGTAACGGTTGCTCAATGGCATGCTCTTCCCCCAGGAGTATGTTATGCAATACAGAGTGTGATACCGGACTTCCCAGCAGAAGCGACTTTTTGGGCAGAAGCGCTGGAACCCGCCCTTGGCACAAATACACTGGCAAATTATTCGACGGTCCCATTTAATAGGAGAGCCGCCATTACACAAAAATCACATGGTAAGGGGCAGGTGCTTTACTGTGGGATATATCCGCAATTGGAGCAAGCTGAGGCTCTTGTGCGCCATTTGGCTGCTGAACAAAACATACCTATACTTGAAATTCCTGCAGGACTGATGGTAATCCGCCGTGGCGATAAACTGTTGGTACTAAATTTTACCGAAGAACTGCTCACACTGATGATAGGATCAAGTACACATCGCGTGCCTGCACGTGATTTACTCATCTTAACCGAATAATAAAATGAACATAGAATAGGATCTTATGATTGATGGAAATCCTAAATTGCACAACCCAAACTTGGACGGAGATTCCTTCTTCTGGAAGGCGGGTCCGGTGGGTATCTTCCTTTCGCATGGCTTTACTGCCACGACAGCTGAAGTTCGCCTATTGGCTGAAAAACTTCATGGAAATGAATATACCGTTGCCGTACCACTCTTGCCAGGACATGGCACCCAGCCAGAAGACTTGAACCATGTTCATTGGCGGGATTGGGTGCGGACCGGCAATGAAACGCTGCAAAAATTATTCAGGGACTGTGAGCAAGTTTTTGTCGCGGGTGTATCGATGGGCGGGGTTCTTGCATTGTATCTTGCGAGTGAAGAACCGCTCATTGCTGGTGTTTTACTTTATGCACCCGCAATCCATACAAACACGAGCAGGATGGATTTAGTGAAGCTTTATCTTAGTGCACCTTTTATCACCCAGGTAGAGCGTAAATCCCTTGACTGTCCAGATGTTTGGCAAGGGTACCCAGGCTTACCAATTAAAGGTATCATCCAGTTTCTGCGTTTTCAAACTTCGACAATAAACCGACTCTCCCATATCCATCAGCCAGTACTTATCTTTCAAGGAAACCATGATTCTGTGGTTTCTCCTCAAGCCAGGAAGATAATCATGGAAGGTATTTCTTCCAGAATCAAAGAACATCACTGGTTGAGAAAATCTAGTCACGCTATTACACTGGATGTGGAGTGTAGCCAAGCAGCCACCTTAAGCATCCAATTTATAGAGAAAGTCACAGAAATATATGCGGTAGGCACTAAAGAGTCTTTCGGTCCTGAAGTGTTCTACTAAAAACTATCGAATATACAGAACAATTAGAATTTATCTCACAAGATATAATTCCCATTGAACTTTGCTCAATCCTGAAGGAGATATCATTATGGAAAAAGTGAACGGGCGTTATGAGCTTTATGGAAATCCCATTACTCCTGCTCAAACTCGCGCAGTGGATAAATGGAAGTTTATGCTGGCAAAAAAATTCAATTATGATCCGAATGAAAAAGTTCATCTGAGGACTCATGACCATCTTTATGGTAATGAGATTTTCGGATTGAAAGAGATTGTTCGTGGCGGTGATGGTGCAGAGCTGAAAATAGAGAATGGCGTTATTATTAATACTATTCGCATGGGATTTGGTCATTATCGTATTGCAATGGCGGGTGCTTCAGCCGCACGTGCAATGGGTTTTACCCCGTACTGGCTCGATTTACTTGCTATCCCGGGCATCACCACTGATGTAATTAACTGGTGCAATAGCTGGTATAGTCGTTTTTCGCGCACATCGCAGCGCAGCGAGTTTTTTAATAGACATGTTTGGGAATCCGTAACTACTGGTGAGCGCACGTTGCCTGGATTAAATGCCATTCTCAATAATTGGATTGTTGGTTGGCCGTGGCGTTTCTTGAAGACCAATATCAAAGATTACACGATGAGCTCACTTTTCAAGAACATGCATGCTGCCCTACCACAAGATATTCCCATGCTGACTTCACATATGTGGAATTGCATGGGTGCAGTTTCCGCAGGGATGACCAATGTAGTAGATATGATGTTTGACAACTGGCCTATGGCTTTCCAGCTTACCGAAGGCGCAAAACATGCAGTACAGTCACCTTCAGGATATTATGGTTTTCGAGTGATGCGCGGCTTCGATGACAAAAACAGAACGATGAAACCCATGCCGTCTGATGCGATTTTTTATACCGGTCATCATGTCGACCATGAATTGGTAGTTAATATCGAGGATGACTGTGCAGCTCGCCTGCGACGGATGAAAAATAATGAACCGCGTCGACTGCTAATTACAATGGGTGGGGCTGGGGCACAGCGCAAGCTATTCAAAGCAATTATCGAACACTGCATACCCTTAATAAAAAATGATAAGGTTACTCTTTTCGTTAACTTAGGTGATCACAAGGACAACTGGGATTGGTTGGAGAGTGAATTAGCAGAGCATTTACATCTAATAAAAACCTACTTTACCTGGGAGGAAACCCGAGATTTTACGAATTCTATTCGTGATAATGCAACCCAAGGCATACATGTGTTCCTGCACGATAATACCTTCCATGCAGTATATTCCACCAATTACCTGATGCGTGTTGTAGATATTATGATCACTAAGCCAAGTGAATTGGCCTTTTACCCAATCCCAAAGATATTCAATCAGCGAGTAGGTGGTCACGAAATGTGGGGAGCAATCCGCGGGGCTGAGATTGGTGACGGGACCGTAGAAGCCCGGACCATACCCGAGACTTTACAGGCCATCGACTTGCTTATAGACGAAGAAGATTTGCTCGAAATGTATTGCGATATGATAGTGAAAAATAAAAGCATTGGTATCTACGATGGGGCATATAAAAGTGTCGAATTAGCAACCGGGAAGAAATTCGAGAACACAGAAAAAAAATTCAAAATCCATGATTAAAATCTCGTTTATCGGGGCAGGAAGTACTGTCTTCGCAAAAAATCTACTTGGGGATATTCTTTACTTTCCTGAACTGGAAGAATCTACAATCACGCTTTTTGATATCGATGAAGAACGTCTCCGCGAGACCGAAACCCTAGCCCGTACTGTAGCTCAGCGGTTGAACGCTCATCCAACGATTGAATGTACGACCAATCGTAAAGCCGCGTTGGAGGGAGCAGACTATGCCATTAACATGATTCAGGTTGGTGGATTTGAGCCGGCCACCAGGATCGATTTCGAGATCCCCAAAAAATATAGCCTACGTCAAACAATCGCAGATACAATGGGAATTGGCGGTATCATGCGCGGGTTACGCACTATTCCTGTACTGCTGGAAATGAGCCGCGAAATGGAAGATCTTTGTCCAGATGTATTGCATATAAATTATGTAAACCCAATGGCAATGAACACCTGGGCGCTCTATCGTGGCAGTTCTATCAAAACCATAGGCTTATGTCATAGTGTTACCCACACCGCCAGGGAATTAGCTTCTGATATCGGTATCTCTGAGAATGAGATAACATATCTCTCCGCGGGGATTAATCACATGGCATTTTATCTTAAACTCGAACGCCAAGGAGAAGATTTGTACCCTCTCCTGCGGCAGGTTATTGATGAGAACCGTGTGCCAGCTCATAACCGCGTCCGCTATGAGATTTTCAAACGGTTGGGATACTTTGTTACTGAATCCAGTGAGCATTTCAGCGAATATGTGCCCTGGTTTATTAAGCGCGACCGACCTGATCTGATCGAACGTTTTAATATCCCCCTGGATGAATACCTGTATCGCTGTGAGATGCAAATTCTCGCCTGGGATTTAGCCCAAAGACAACGTCAAGCTGGCAATCCGTTCATAGACCAGGATTTATTAGACGCAGCTAGTGATATTCCTGTAATGCCAACGATGGCTGAAGCTATTGCAGATGGGTACGCCAATCTTGACGAGATACATCTTAGCGGTGAATATGGAGCATTAATTATCCACAGTATTGAAACCGGACAGGAGCGAGTGGTATATGGCAATGTGGAGAACCTTGCGTTGATAGATAATCTACCTCATGGTTGCTGCGTGGAAGTACCCTGCCAAGTTAATGAAAATGGCATTAAATCCACTCGAATCGGCTCTCTGCCACCTCAACTAGCTGCCTTGATGCAAACCAACATCAACGTGCAATCTCTAACGGTAGAAGCAGCACTTACTGGTAAAAGAGAGCATATCTATCACGCAGCAATGTTAGATCCCCACACGGCAGCAGAATTGGACTTGGATCAAATCTGGAATCTTGTAGATGACCTTATCGCAGCTCATGGAGACTGGCTGCCAGAATACTTATAACATAGTCGCTAAGACAATCACTCCTCATCACTACAATAATCAGTTCCCACTTTAGGGGAAGAAAAACTGGTCCACAAAACTACCCGGTGGTACAAGATGATCTCTGATTATATGGAAGGGGGAGGTGCGGAATAGACACACACGGATTTATCTTGGTTGACGTAGATTTAATAAACGAGGTCAATTCGCCTATGAAACAGACTCACCAGACTACAGCCACTTTTATACATTATTTAGTGAATGGTGTAGAGATGTCCAGGCCGAAGCAGAGAATGAAGGATATCGGGCATTGATAGAGCTTTGCGACAGACTGCCAGATTTCCCTGATGAATTAATTGTTATTTCTGGTGCAGATAGGATGGAAACAATGCACTCTATGGAAAAACCCTCTGCCGAGAGGATTCAATGGACTATATGATACCCCCTGGAAATAAAAGAGCAACTTTCCTCTTATTAATAGATTGAAACAGCAACTGACGGGAAATCAATTTTAAGTTTAAGAATCGGGATGGTATCTGATAGCTCTCAGCGGTTCTATTAAATTACTCTACTTTTAAGACCAAGGTTCGATCGTATGTCATCATTCGAGAAAACTGTTTTTCAGATATCAATGAGTCCACAGCTTCAACTACTCCAGTATATTTCAACGAATAATCATCAAATACGATTATGGAATTCTTTTTCAATTTTGGATAAAACAGCTCAATATCTTTTTGTACTCCTTCTTTAGTGTGCTCCCCATCAATAAACAAAAAACGAACACTCCCCTCATCGATATGTTGGGCTGCTTTTTCTGAACTCATGTCCAGCAGATTTATTGAATCAAGTAAATCCAGCTCTTCCATATTTGTAATGAAATTCGATTTCAGGTCGCTTAGGTCATCTTTATCGACCCTAAAATACTTCTCTTTCCCAGAAGTTCCATAAAAATGATCAATCGCGAAAACCTTACCATTTCCAGAATTTTTCGCAGCCATAGCAATAAACATCGTTGATCTCCCTTGCCAAGATCCAATTTCGACCACATCACCGGCTAAGGTTTGGAAATAGCATAACGTGTAAAGAAATTGACCGGAGCGAGCTGCGATCATTCCCGGAATCGATAAAGAACTATTCCCCAAAGAATCAACATCGACAATATTTTCAGCTGATTTAATTTGTATATCTGAGTAGATGTCCTTTCTGTTTTTGATATTTTTATATTTTGTGATGTCATAACCTAATGTGTTAATTGCTCTCTTGAGAGTTGAAATAATCATATGTAAGTCTCTGCCCTCCTGGTAGATCAGTTTTTTCGATTCCATATAGGTCATAACGAATGACCTATATGGTTTTGAAGAAACCTCAATTTGGGGATCCAAAAGACGTTAATCTAGAGTAAACCATTCAGTAGAACAAGCATCGATCCCGCGTCAGATATCCCTAAATTGATGTTAATGGTATTCAGATGTAAATAGCCTGATTTGTCTTTCATAAAGGCACATCATGAACCCTATTCCAAACAATCGGTACAAGTATATCATACGGGTTATTCTGCTATCAATTTGATGCTTCGTTTGATATATGGGAAAAAAAAACAAGAAGAGCGATTCTTCTGTGGGTGGAATTAGACTCGAATTGAACCAGGAAGAAATAAGTGGCCTGTGATTAAGAGTCAATTGTTCTGCCAATTGAGCTAGCGGCCCTTGCTGTAAAGCAGGGAGATTATATCTTTTTAGAGGGAAATCGTCCAGAAAACGGATTGTTTCGGAAAAATCTTGGAGTTCTTGGATTACGATACTACTTTGTTTGATATAAATTATTCATGAATCAAGAAGCTATTTTCTGCAATTTCCCCAAAAGTTTGGAAATATTACTAAGGGCATTTTTTGCAGAATATACACCAATGGTAATCCAATCAAGCCAACACTTTCCCTGACTTTTCTCTTATTATGGCTCGTTAGGATATTGTGTTTTTCAATGACAATGTCTTTGAATTGAGCCCTTTCCAGGAGCGTTCTTAACGAATTTTTTGTTTGCAAACTGCAATGATATTCTTTGTAAGCTGAAAATGATTTTTTGTGCATTATTTCCCAGGGTATATTTATAATTTTATTCGGTGTTTGGAAGATGAATCTGCCTCCCTTTTTGATCACCCGAAAAACCTGGTCTGTTAAAAAATCTTGTATATATGGTATATGCTCAATTACATCAAACATTAATACTATATCAAAACTCGCATCTTTAAAAGGAATCGTATCACCAGGATAGAAATTTATTTGATTTTTAACATCTGAATACTTATTCTTTCCAATCTCAATTGATTCTTTATCATTATCAATGCCTTGAATATTTGTATAACCAAGTTTATATAATCTGTGAAGCAAGCTCCCAAATCTACAACCAACATCCAATAACTTTGCATTTTTCGGGATGTTGAGTTTTATGAAATAATCTATTGAGGAATCAATATTGCCATGTTCTTTTAATATTATTGAATCCATAACTGAACCTTGTTTTGGAAGGTGAGCAAAAATTAATTAATTAGGTTGTTATGACCATCTACAACCAGTGAACCCCAAAATTAGATTGACTATATAAAAAACCAGCAAATACAATCCAAAATTGAGAATCGGATAATGGGTTATGAAGAGTAGAATTATATATGCTACTTTAAGACAAAACGGTGTAACCCTACTCCACTTTGCCCATTCAGTACTTCATTCCTGATCAATCTTCTATCACAAAGTCACTGGTAAAGGTCAGGCCTGGTTTCAGGGTAGCCAGTACAGAACAATATTTATCTTCCGAGAGCTGCATAGCTCGTCGGATTTTCTCAGGAGGGATGTCTCCCCAAATGCGGTAATTAAAGTGCAAGGAGACATAGGGGAAAGGGTTTTCCTGGCTTTGCTCGGCAGTAACATCGATCTTTAAATCTTCCAGTGGCTGTTTGCTTTTTTCCAGGATCTGAACCACGTCATATGCGGAGCAGGAAGCTGCCGCCAATAAAAGCATATCAGATGGGTTGAGCCCGGCACTCTGAGGTTCATCTTCCCGCTGGTATCCAATTGCGATCGAATGACCGAGATGGTCGGTACCAACAAACATACGTGATCGCAGCCACTCTAATTGAACTTCTTTGGTTAATGTTTCCATTTTCTTCCTTTGTTATTGAAATTGAATACTAGTTCTGATTATACTATTTTGAAAGTAAAAAGGACCAGGTCTATATGTGGATAGTCTCCCTGAGTTTTAGAAACTCCGAGAGCTTTGTCATTTAATTTGAGGGTATACTCAAGAAATACCAGGATTTATATGACTAAAAAAGATAAACGCAAAGAATGGGAAGAGGAGATCCTTAAACCAGCCCTGGAAATATTTCCAGAGCGGAAAGAGGACTATACTACTAGTTCCGGGATCCCCTTGCCAAGAGCGGCACTACCTGACGCAGATCAATCTTACTACGATCAATTGGGATTTCCCGGTGAGAGTCCTTACACAAGAGGTGTGTATCCCACCATGCACCGCGGCCGCTTATGGACTATGCGCCAGTACGCCGGTTACGCCAGTGCGGAAGAATCCAACCGCCGATACCGTTATTTATTGGAACAAGGGCAAAATGGTCTTTCGGTGGCTTTTGACCTGCCAACCCAGATCGGTTACGATGCCGATCACCCGCTTGCTGCCGGTGAAGTAGGAAAGGTTGGCGTATCTATCTCTTCCCTGCGGGATATGGAAACATTATTCCAGGGGATTCCCCTCGATAAAGTCTCCACCAGTATGACCATAAATGCTCCTGCAGCCATCTTACTCGCTATGTACATAGCGGTTGCCAAAGATCAAGGGATAGATCCAAAAAGCCTGCGAGGTACGGTGCAAAACGACATCCTGAAGGAATATATAGCCCGAGGGACATATATTTTCCCACCGAGGCCTTCAATGCGCTTGATCACGGACTTGTTTCAATACTGTCAGACAGAGATCCCCAAATGGAATACCATCAGCATTTCCGGTTATCATATCCGGGAGGCGGGATCAACTGCGGTCCAAGAAGTGGCTTTTACACTGGCTGACGGGGTTGCCTATGTAGATGCTGCGGTGGATTCCGGGTTGGATGTAAATGGATTCGGCCGGCGATTATCCTTTTTCTTCAATGCCCATAACGATTTCCTGGAAGAGGTCGCAAAATTCCGGGCAGCCAGGCGTTTGTGGTATTCAATAATGAAGGAGCGATTTGGCGCGACCCATCCGGATGCCCTTAAACTGAGATTTCATACCCAGACCGCTGGATCAACACTCACTGCCCAGCAACCGCATAATAATATTGTCCGGGTTGCGCTTCAAGCCCTGGCTGCCGTATTGGGCGGGACCCAATCACTGCATACCAATAGTATGGATGAGGCTCTGGGATTGCCTACCCAGGAAGCGGTCCAGATTGCTCTGCGAACCCAGCAAATCCTGGCCGAGGAATCCGGTACAGCCAATACTATCGATCCCTTGGGGGGTTCTTACTTGATTGAAAAACTCACTGATGAGATCGAATCCAGAGCCAGAGAATACCTGGCGGAAATTGACAGGCAGGGCGGGGCGCTGGCATCTATTGAAAACGGCTACATCCAGGGAGAAATCCAGGAGGCAGCCTACAGTCAGCAGCGTTCCCTTGAAGAAGGTGAGGTTCACCAGGTGGGAGTAAATATTTATCCAATGGAAGAAGATCTTTCGCTGGAATTGCTTTCTGTGGATCCAGCTCTGGAAAAAGAACAGAAAAAGCGGCTAGCGCAGATCCGGAAAGGGCGTGATCACAAGAGGGTAGAGTCTTTATTGGAGGGATTAATGGAGGCTGCCCGGGGGACTCAAAACCTGATGCCGCTTATAATTGAATGTGTAGAAGGAGAAATAACCCTGGGGGAAATTACAGGTGCATTGCGGGATGTGTGGGGCGAGTATCGCCCACAGGGGTGGTTTTAATTGATAAGACCTCCGAGGTCGGCCCGACCTCGGAGGTCTTTTATCACAGTAGGTTTAGAATATCCTGGAAACGGATGACATTAATGCTTCCCAACTCTATACTATAATAAATATCATGACAAACCTCAAACGACTTGATCATATTGCCGTGCTGGTTGAAGACCTGGACCAGGCGTTAAGCTTTTGGCAGGACCAATTAGGCTTACCCCTGGATCATGTAGAAAAAATAGACAGCATGGAAGTGAAAATTGCTTTTTTGCCTTTAGGGGAAAGTGAAATTGAATTGGTTCAGCCCACAACCGCGGATTCCGGCCTGGCGAAATTCCTCGAGAAGCGCGGTCCTGGACTTCATCACATTTGCATCGAAGTAGAAAATATCAACACAATGTTGGGAAGCCTCAAGGAAAAGGGAGTGCGGCTGATTGATGGAGAACCGGTTACCATGGATGATGGTCGGAAATTGGCTTTCCTGCATCCTAAGTCCGCCGGGGGTGTGTTGGTGGAGTTATACGAACTTCCGTGATCTAAAGAGAAGGGCGACCGAACCGGTCGCCCCTACACAACAATCCAGAGAAAGTTCAACCTACTCCTCTCCACCAACAGAAATATCGCAGCGCTGGAGCCATTCTTCACTAAAGACCCCCATCATATCTTCCATTGTATCCACCATACCGGGGATGGCCGCAAGCTCCTCCATCAACCCCGCATAAGCACCTTCTTCTGCCTCGGTGATTTCCGGCATTTCCAACACATTGCCATCATTGGCTATTGACCAGACTGCAAACTGGAGACCAATATCATCTGGAGACAATGTGTCATCTGTTTCTTCATCCACACATTCAGCAAAAGCAAGCAGGTCACCACTTTCCAGATAACTTACTTGATACACCGAGCCAGATGAGGGGGTCGCTGCGCTGGCATCAATACAAATAACATAAGGTGAGAAAACTATAGTTTCTCCAGGTTCCAGGATCACAACTTCACCATCGAGAACCATTAGATCTTGCTCGCCTGTATTAATAGGAGAAAATACCAAACCTGGTGGAATCTCAAATACAATCTCTTCTCCGCTTTCATTGATTATAACCACCTCGATAATTTCACCCTGGGTACCTCCGCCAGTAGATTCAATCTGTTCAATAATCAAATCTCCCGAGTTAATGTGTTGCCCCAGGGTGGTGTTATCCAGTGAGGCATCTAAGCCTAAATTCTCCGGAGATTCAGCCGAATCTGAGGATTCAGGTCTCTCTCCAAGAATATCTGGCTGGTCAGCAGGCTGAAGATCTACGCCGGTTTCAGCTCCGCTTTCATCGATCCATTGATCGTGAGATGCGTCTGATGCTTCCCCAGAGACACCGATAAATCTTTGTAATCGCTGCGTTCCTGAACAAGCCAGTCCTGCCAATAAAACCAATATGATAAAGAGTAATATCGATTTTCTTTCCTTGAACATATCTTTCTCCTTTTAACCTGGGGTCACCTTGCTACAACATAGATCCGTGCTGACCAGACCCCAAAAGGTCCTCCGCAGGTGACCAGGGTTACTCTTTCATCACCAGTGGGTCCTAAATAGTTGAGATGCCTGTTCATCTCGGCATCAGTTTTATATACCCAGGGGATTTCCACCACTTTCTTCACGTAATAGGTATATTTACCTCCTTGCTCGGTATAAAGCACAATTTTATCTCCATCCCTCAGCTTTTTAAGATTAACAAAAACACCTTCCCAGGCATACCACCCTCGATTGTAGTTATGCCCGACCAGGACGATGTTGCTGCCATCTCCGGGGTTCACTGAAGTAACTGTCTGACCCACCAGGTCCAGACGGTTGCGGGTGGCGAATAATGAATTTGTATCGTATATAATCTGCCCACTGTTATCCCGATATTGCCTTAAAGAGACTACTGCCCGGTCCACATCTATGCGCGGGATGACCAACCGGATGACCGGGCCAGCGGGGAGCGGTGTGGGCGTTGGTGTTGGGGTCGGTGTTGGGGTTGGTGTAGGGGTTTTATAAAGTAAAGGAGAAAAGACATCCTCCTCAATGGGTTCAACGTTCAGGATGGTGTCTAGTTCAGGAAGGGGAAGCCGAATCTCAAGAGCAGAGATTAAATAAGTTTCATTATTCAATAGTGAGGGTGCCAGAACGGGCTTGAGAGCAGCCAATGCCGCCCAGAGCAACATTAAAGCTCCGGAAACCACCATGATATTGTACAACCAACGGCGCCAATGTTTTTTATGCAAGGTTTTCTTCAATTTCGGAATTAATCATCATGGAAAGAGAGATATCCGCTGATTAGGTAATATTCCAGCGGATGGATGGCTAACCCTGATGGTCAGCCTTTATTAGAGAAAGTACTGCCTGCGCCATCTCAAGTCAGTGACGCAGGCAGTAATCAGAATTAAGATAAAACTGCAGCTCTCTTGCGGCGCATTACAATACCCACGGCCAGCAATCCCGCTCCGACCAGGGCAACAGCGCCAATGATGTAGGGAGTGGGCACATCAACTCCCGTATAGGGTGGGATCCCGGCATAATCAGTCGTGGATGTGACCCGGCAATCGTCAATACTATACCAGGTTACGACATGATAACGATAAGAATCTGGATAGACCTGGTACAGATAACCACCGTTATAGGTATCGCAGACCACATCGTTGATTACAGTATCGAGCTCCGCAGCAGTGCTGCATGCCCAAGGGTCGGTAATACTGCCAGTTCCACCAGCTGTGACGCTGGTGCTGCAGTAGAAAACCCCGGCAGCGGAGACTGTTACAGGGATCAGAATGGCTACTAGGACTGCAAAGATAGCTAATATTCGAATTTTTTTCATTTTTATACGCTCCTTTTATCCGATATTTAAGTTTACTACATAAATTCACTTGAATTAATAACAAACTTATTAGCCAGATTACTCTCCTTTTTGAGGGATGGTCTGGGTATTATTGCTGAACTACCTGAAAAAGTGTGTCTGCCAGGTTAGATAACTCTGGGTCAGATGCTGTTTCTAAGACAAATTGGTATTCAGCGGCAGCTTCGGCAGGTTTATTGAGGGATTCCAGCGCCAATCCAATGTATAACCGTGTGGTTAGATCCTGCGGGTCAATATATCGGGCTGCATCCAGATACAGCATCGCCAGAATTGGGTCCTCTTCTAATAAAGAGATTACTCCTAGACCTTGCAAAGCCAGCACTTGGCGGGGGTTTTCCAGCAATACTGCTTCCCAGGCTTCCCGGGCCTCATCTAGCTGGCTCTGATATAGATTAATGCCAGCCCTGTCTGCTTTGATGTCAACCAGCGAAGAGTCCAAATCCAACGCTTGTTGATAGGCCTTAGCTGCCGCCTGCCATTCACCAAGCTCGTAAAAAGCATTTCCTAAATTATGGTAGGCGTCGGTATTTTGGGGATTCAGATTCACTGCCTTCTGGAGATGGTCTACTGCCAGATCGACCTGATCCTGATCCAGCAATAAAACACCAAGGTTGTTATGGATCCAGGGCAGAAACTCATCCAGAGTAATGGCATGTTGATAAGCCTCAATAGCCTCCTGTTCTTTTCCCTCAAGGACAAGGATGTCACCCAGGTCTCCATAAAGTTTGGCCGATTCAGGCTGCCACTGAACAAAGAATCTTAAATATTCTTCTGCCAGGTCAGGCCGGCCAGTCTCAACAAAGCGGTCAGGGAGCGAGTTATTGGCATATTCCAGAATAGTTGGACCAAGTACGAAAACAACCATGGCGAGTGCCATGGTTACTATTAATGAAATCCAGCTGGATTTCTTTATACGGGGCGCCCCGATATCGATAGTCCTGGGATGAGCTGGTGGACTGGGTGCCATCCAATCAGCGCGTTGTAATACCCATAAAGATGCCTCGGTCTGGCTGGAAAAGGAAAAAACACTCGGCTTTCCATACCGAAGCATCTCGCTTCCAAAATATTCCCCGATTGTGAGTGCCCGAGACTGTCCCCGGCTATTTTCAAGGACTATTTGCCCGCTTTCAATAATACCCAAAAAATTCCCTGATCGTCCTTGTTTGATGATCTGCGATCCAGAAGTAAAATTTATTCTCTTTAGCTTAGATTCCAGATACCGCCGCCGCTTTGGGGGCAATTTCCCAAAAAAACCAATATTTTTTAGGGCTGGAGCGGATTTCGTGTCGGTCATAGTCCTATCTGCCATTGATATACTTCTACTAGGAAATTCTCGCCAAGTTTCCCAAAATACCAATTAATTGTAATTATTCCTGGTTCGATTGTAACAAGAAGATGTTAAGAATGTTTATTAGTTTTGTAAAGAAGGCGAGGAGATGTGTCCATTCATCTCAACCCAACAATCCTGATTACTTTAAATACTCTCCCACTACTTTCACTAACAGCTCCAATTCCTCCCGGGTATTGTAGCCCTGGACCGAGGGACGAATAAACCAGCGGTCCTCCCAATCTATCACAGGGATCTCAATCTTGTGTTCCTCATATAGCCAGCTCTGCAATTTATCAGATTTGCATCCTGGCGGTAATTCAGCAGCGCCTAATTGGATGACATTTTCTGGAATATTCCCGTAGATGGAGGGCATTCCAGTCATTTCTTCAATTCTAAACAGGGCTTCTGTAAGCAACACCCGACACTTTTCCCTGACATCCTTCCAGTGATTCTTGTCCTGGAACTCGATCGCCGCGGGCACACTTAAATAAGCAGCTGGATCTATGGTACCCGTCCATTCCAGCGCGGCCAGGAATCGGGAATCGTTTTCATAAGGACAATTTTCCCCCCAACCCCAGCTAACCACCAGCGGATCAACTAAATCCTGGTGTGCAGGGAGGACATGCAGGAACGCCGATCCTTTTGGTGCCATTAACCACTTGTGACAGTTCCCTGTATAAAAATCCGCCCCGATTTTTTCAAGATCCAGATCCATCTGACCGGGTGCATGTGCCCCATCAATCAGGGTTAGAATCCCAGATTTTCGAGCTTTTTGGCATATTTTTTCTATGGGCAAACGGATAGCTGTAGGAGAAGTGATTTGACTCAGGAATATTAACCTGGTGCGATCTGTCACTCCCTGCCAGAATAGTTCAACAATTTCATCGGGGGACGGCATCGGCAGGGGGATTTTCTGCCGGACAACCTTTATGCCTGTTTTTTGGCTGATAAATAACCAGGCGTTCTCACAGGCTCCATACTCGTGGTTGCTGGTCAGTACTTCATCCCCTTCCTGAAAATCAAGCGATCGGGCAATGATATTTACTCCAAAAGTTGCATTTGGAACAAATACAAGATTATTTTGATCCGCCCCCAAAAAAGCAGCCAGATGCTGTCTGGCAGAGCGAAAATGACTCTGAATCTCCCTGTCGAGGAATTCTACCGGCTGGGACTCCAATTTCCGCTGCCAGCCCTGGTAAACTTCAAAAACCGGCTTTGGAGTTGCACCAAAAGAGCCATGATTCAGGAAAATCACTTCTGGATCCAGTAAAAATTGAGATTTTAGGCTATTCATAAGGTTCTCTGAGGGGTATTGGATAGTGAATTGAAGTACGGTATAATTGTAAAGCATGGTTTAAGGAATAGATAGCAGGGTTTTTCCTTGCTATTTTTTTTTATGAACCAGGTTGGAAGGAAGTATGCCGCCGGATTTGGCGACCACTTCCCTTCTTTTGTAGCAAACAATGTAGATCTTGAGCAAATATAAGTAAGTGAGTACCCTCTTGTCCGCTGAGATTACAGACAGGAGAGAAGGAAAAAGTTATGGCTGTAAAAGTTTCGAATAAATTAAACAATGCTTTTGAAGGAGCCCTTGCTGGTGGAGGGGATCCCGCAACTTCACCGCTTTATGTGTTTGGTCCATTCTTAAAGCTGATTGTGGTTGCCGGGGTTGCCCAGATAACCTTTGGCGCTTCAGTCTGGTTGGTGATTATCACTATTATGGTGGTTTCAGCAATGTACCGTCTGGTGATGCAGTGGGTCACGGACGGCAGCGGCGGCAGTGGATTAAGTGAGGAAGAGTTCGGCAGCTGGGCTGTGAAAATTAATGCTGCAATTACCTTCGTAGAATATACCCTAACTTTTTTGGTCAGCATGGCCGCCATGGTTACCTTTATTGCTGATCGATTGCCGGTGTTGAACAGCTCACTTTTTGGCATTCAATACCGTACTTTGGTAGCTATCGCTCTCAGCATTCTGACTGGTTGGCTGGTAAACAGAGGTCCGAAAGTAGCTGCTCGAACATTTGGACCTGCTACAGCAGGTGTGTTGGTACTGCTGTGGTTGATGATTGGTGCAACTCTTTGGCAGCGAGGATTTCATCTACCAGATTTTAATATCGCAGCTTTCCAGGGAGAATATTTTCACTTTACGCTGGCAGGGTATGTTCGCATCCTTGCAGTAATGACGGGAATTGAGGTATTTGCCAACCTGGTAGCAGCCTACGAGGGAACTGATGAAGTTCGCAGCAAACGGTCATTTAACAGTCTGTTGATCATTATGGGTACCACAGCAGCAACTATGCTCATCGTTGGACCGGCGATCCTTGATATTGCTGATCCGACCAATCATGAAGTATCCGTATTTACCCAGACCATGGACGTATTGCTTCCATCTCCCCTACCTATCTTGGGGACAATTGTTGGTATAGCGGTGCTGATGTCTGCCTCAGCTGCCAGTGCCCAGGGATTACAAAATCTGGCTTTGGGATTAAAAAAGCGCAACTATATTCCACCCACTCTTGGTCAGCAGAACGAATATGATGTGGCTGATAAACCGGTCTGGCTGGAAGTTGGTATCGTATGTTTGGCATTTTTATTGTTTGGAACCAGCGAAGAAACTTATTTGGCTATCTATGCAGCTGGAGTATTTATCCTTCTAAGTATGACTGGATGGGCGGTAACAAAACGGCTTATCCGTCATGCCCGGGAAGAATTTACATTTACGAAAGCGCTGCTGATTCCTGGAACAACCATCGCGGCTGTGCTGACAACTGGTGCAACAGCGATTATTTTTGAAGAACGATTTTTTGAAGGAGCCTGGACTTATCTCTTATTTATCCCGATCCTATATGTTGGTTTCAGTTTTTCCCGATCAATGTTAGGAGAACCGGATCCCGTGCTGGATTACCTCGGTGGTCTGGATACTGCCCTTCTGGCTGGTTTTGGTTTTGGCCAGATGGCTCCAGCGGCAGTTACTGCAGGTGGCAGCGCGGTTTCTGCACCTGAGATTACCTGGGACCCTGAGCCAATCGAGAGAAGCAATTGGCGCAACGAATATAAAACCATAAAAAAGATTGCGGTTTTGCTGGATGGATCTGTTTATGCTGCCCAGGCTCTGCCGGCAGCCAAACGGATCTGCAGGGAAACCGGAGCCTCGATGACTTTGATATCCGGGGTAAAATCCTATAGCCATGGCCCCCAGGAACAATTTAATGCGGATCTGGCTGCCCGTGAGATATATCTAGACAGCTTGATAGAACAATTAAATGCGGAAGGATTTGTTGTTGATAAAGCAATCCGGAGAGGATCTATTTCAGAAGTTACTCAAGCCATTGTGGACTCGGCAGGAATTGATCTGGTAGTCACAACCACTCGGGGAAAATCTGGTGAAAAACACTGGATGAGCGGGGGAGTAAGCTCCAAGTTGATGATGCGGCTTCATATTCCAGTATTCCTGGTCCAGGGTGATCAACCTAAAGATCTGGGAAGAAAACCTGAACGAATGTTGGTAGCGTTGGATGGATCGATTGCCTCGGAAAAAGTGCTGCCTTATGCCAGGATATTTGGACAGGTATATGACAGTGAATTAACCTTAATTTCAGTCCCTCAAATACCGGAAACTGAGAATTACCGTGCCCCAGCAGATGTTGTCGAAAATCTACGTGCGGAGGCGGAAGCCAAGATGAAAAATTTCCTTGATGCAGTTGCCCGCGCTCTGGAAAAAGATGGATTACGAGTATCTACTCTCGTGAAAGGATCCCGTCCTGCAACGACGATTGTGGAGACAGCGGAAGAGGAAGATTACTCTATTATTCTCTTGACTTCAAACGGAAGAGGAACTTTCGACCGTATGATCATGGGTGCTGATTCTGAACGTGTGGTTGGAAGCACTAACCGCTGTGTTCTGATGATGCCTTCGAGAAATAATCATTAATGTTAAGCACAAAGGCTCCCGGAGTTTATAAAACTCCGGGAGCCTTTTATTTTATTAATTATCCTTCCAGATAAGCCTTTAATCCATCTGTTAGTGGGGGAAGGATTTCATGCATATCTCCCACCATTCCAAATCGGGCAAAGTTAAAGATTGGTGCATCAGGATCCTTGTTGATAGCAACGATTACTTTGCTGCTTCGCATCCCTGCCAGGTGCTGGATTGCCCCGGAGATTCCGCAGGCAATGTACAGATCCGGTGAAACCACCTTGCCAGTTTGACCGACCTGGTGATCGTATTCAATATATCCGGCGTCAACGGCGGCACGACTGGCCCCCACTGCTGCACCCAGAACATCCGCCAGAGTCTGAACGAGCTCAAATCCTTTTTCTGCCTTCCATTTTTCTGCTGCCTCTTCATTCAGATCATCCGGTGGGGTAAGAGCTGGGTTGACTGCGGTTCCTCGTCCACCAGTAACAATAACGCTGGCATCCGTAAGGCTGATGCTAGAAGCTTTTTCCTGATGATCCAGAACTTTAGTTGTTTGATCAGCTGGGTCAAGTTTTACTTCCAGGTTGGTCACAGTTCCTGAACGTCCTGGATCTGGTTCCGGTTTATCAAAAGCCCTCGTACGCAGTGTGACAATTTCCGGACTGGAGCTGCAGGTTAATTTGGCAAATAATTTCCCGCCATATATCGGTCGAGTTGCTGAGAGTTTATCTCCTC
>Ga0255364_10084_pt1 | contig 24548 bp, 19 predicted proteins | sample ANMaggSSYBR01G12_FD_182087 | JGI IMG/M metagenome (GOLD analysis project Ga0255364, IMG submission 182087) | Sediment cell enrichment communities from methane seep in Santa Monica Basin, California, United Staets - ANME aggregate JGI... | ecosystem: Environmental > Aquatic > Marine > Cold seeps >...
CTCTTCTTTCTTCGACTGCACTCAGTCCTGCGAACTTCGCTCCGCTCAATGAGTTTTGGACCTGGTGAGAACCGAAACTAAATAACTCTCAGAGGGGACACCGAGTGCAGATGAGGTGGTAGTCGAAGAGAGGATATACTGCAATTCAGTATATTGACGAGATAAGAACTTATGGGTTCTTCTTTAACATTATATAACCCAGGAGGTCTTCCTCCGGACCTGGAAGCAACCCAAGGGAGTAGGATAGATCATCTTTCTCAACCATCAACCTCGCGAAAGGTAAATTCCCGGGATTTGGGAAAGGAACGTAGCGGTTAACTTGCCAGTTAAAATTGGGCAGTTCCCTGTTATAAAAAGCCTGTAAGGAACCGACGCTAAATTCCCCCTGGTACGCTTCCCAATTTTCCGGGTCTTGTATGTCGTCGATTATCAAAAGTGGATCAACTGGTTTTGCAAGAGAGGGGAGAGGGAATCCATATGAATTGGAAATTATTCCATCGGTGTGATTGACATACCTTAGACTGGATATAATTCTGGAGAGCAGTGGTTCCATTTCCTCCCGATTATCTTTCAAATGCAGCACCAGGAAAGTTAATACCATGAGTCCGTTTTCAAGAATACCAGCCCAAAGACGATTCGGGCTTTTTTTGGGAAGGACAATTTCCACCTCATATCCTTGGACCCCGCCCATTTCCCAGACAGCAGATCCCAGGTTTTTCGCCCCCAGCATCAAGGCGGTTTTACTCACATGATTCTGCCAGATATCGTGAATGGGTTGCTTGAGGCTGTTCCATTCCCCATTAAGCAACAGCTGGGCCAACTTCTCTCCCTGGTAATCAGAACGAAAGGCTTTCGGGTCTTCTGCAAAACCGTCTTTTTCCCCGAACTGCATATGCTGCCAGTTTTCCGGAATGTCAATCTCAAATCCCCAGAGTTGATGTTGAAAGGTTTTCATAGGGTTATTGTAATAAAGAAACAGCCTTGAGGAAAGGATATTCTCTCAAGGCTGTTTGATGGTTTGGTCTTTGCGATTCTCAGCCGCCTGCGACAGCAGGGATGTAAGTTATTCGATCTCCGTCCGCTGCCAGATCTTCCGGGTCTGCCTGCAGGTGATTGACCATGATCACTTTCACCTCTTCTGCAGGTAATTCCAGGATTACCCTGATTTCATCCAGGGTGGTGCTATCTGGAACATCCATTACCCTGGCTTCACCGATCCCCAGTTCTGGAAGATAACGGCGCAGGGTGGCAAAAACGCGGACTTCGACTTTCACATCCTCACTCGGGCATGCCTGTTGACTGCAACCTTAATCCATCCATGCGAAGACTTCATCCAGGTCTTCATCGGGCATGGTCCATACCACGTCGTGCGGAGGAAGTTTTTCATAGCGCATGAATTCTGGCAGCCGATCATCCGCGGAAGTAAAGCCAGCCTGCTTGTTGAAATTCCGCTCCACTTTGAGGATTTCCTTCCCCATTTCGATGGCATCTATACCATCAGCTTCCAGACCCATAACGCCGGCAACTGATTCAACCATGCCGGCAAAGCCGGTTTCAATATCGAGGATGGGGAAAGCAATAAACAGGCAGTAGCCTGTGCTGTCAATGAAAGCAGTTGCTGCCTGGAAAGTCAGCGATAGTGCAGCTTTTCCTTCATCGGTGAGCGGGTCCACCTTGCCGCTGACGCCAGCAATTTCCGGAGCAATGGTATATCCTGCAGTATGATCTGCGCCCATTGGGGTGGTGGCGTAGGTCACGCCGATACCCTTGATCGCCCGGGGTTCATAAGCTGGCATGGATTGACCTTTCACTGTCGGCACGCGGTGCACACCATAAGCCTTCGCAGTGGCTTCCACTCCCTGGCCCAAAATGCGGCCCAGCGGGGACATCTTTCGGATTTCGTCAAATAATCCCAGCGCGCCTACTTTGTCGCCAAATTCCAATGCCCCACCTTCCATAGCAATGGCGATTGTGTTTCCTGCTTCAATGGAATCGAGACCGAGATCATTGCATTGATACGTCATTTGAGCAACGTAGTCCAGGTCATCGATACCGCAGTTGGCTCCTAAAGCCCAGGCGGTTTCGTATTCCACACAGGAGACCAGAGCATCACCTTTCTCGTCCGGGTAAATATTGGAGCATTTGATGATGCAGCCGGCGTGGCAGCCGTGTCCGGTCATGCCTCCGCCGCGCTTCTCAACCATTTCTGCTACCATTTCTCCAGAGATTAAAGAAGCGCCTTCAAATTGACCTGCGCTGAAGTTCCGGGTAGGAAGTCCACCGGCTTCATTGATAATGTTCATCAATACATTGGTTCCGTATAGATTGAGACCGCCACCTGGTTTAGTCAGGTCATGACTCATGATGGCATCGGTGAGTTTCTTGCGGCCGGTCTTGAAAAGGTCCATGTTTGCGACCTCAACTCCGGGACCATCTGTGTCGTCGACCACGATAGCTTTGATACCTCGGGCACCCATGACTGCGCCCAACCCGCCACGTCCGGCATAACGACCAGGTTTGTTCTCTGGGTCGTTGACACTAATACCGGCATTAGATAATTTTTTCTCTCCAGCCTGTCCGATGCCGATGACTGCTGGTTCGTTGGAAAATTTCTTCCACAGTATTTCGTCAACTTCGTACATACCCTTACCGAGGATGTCATCGGCGCTATCGAAGGATACGCCATCCTTGGTTATAGCCAGGGTGTACCACTTCCCTTTTTCGGGAACTCCCTCGATAATGATGGCAGCCAGACCTAGCTTGGCAATTTTTTGTGCACTTATACCACCGGAGTTGCTCTCCTTAATTCCCCCAGTAAGAGGGCTTTTCCCGCCAAACGAAGTTCTACCGCTGCTGGGTGCTGCCGGTGCTCCGGAAACCCAACCGGGGGCAATGACAAGTTTGTTGTTGGGGCCTAACGGGTGGCAGGTTGGGTCAACCTCATCGGCGACGATGACGGACGTCAACCCCCTTCCTCCCCATTTTGCCCACTTCCCGGGGACTTCCTCGTATGCAAAGGATAGAGCACCCATATTTATTCTAAGTATTTTTCTTGCCATCATTCCTCCTTAGGGATCGTTTGATTCCAATAATTATATTTTTCGATAAGTATTCTGCATTGGTCCGCTTTCCTCCATGGCTGCTTTGAGGGAGTCGGACATGCGGATTCCATCTCGATATTGATAGGGCCACATATGTCGTATAGAAAAGATTCCTATATGAGCACCTTCCTGAAGAAGTTCATTTCTTGAAGCGTACAGTCCGGGGGCATCATAGAGGACCGCGTTAACAAAAAGATATCCTCGCTCAGTTGACGGCAAGGAAATTTCTTGGAGCAGGGTATCAATCACAGCATCTTCTGGCAGATCTAAATCCATTATAGCGATGTGTTTTCCCGATCCGTAGTGAGCTATATCCCCGTAAAGAGTCACATTTATTGTTGGCATGAACTTGTATTGAAGGCTATGTGAAATTGTTCTCATAATAAATGTAACATTAAATGCGCACTTGTTCAATAATGCTTATTTTTTTATTATTTAGAATGTAAATAGGATTAATAAATGGGGCTCCAACTTGTGCAGTGCACCCCTTAAGATAGATTAATAAATAAAAGCCTCTCGTGGGCAATAATCCAAATTGACGGTTGAATTCAGGCGTCAGTTTTATTGTCAATTGGATCCAGTCATAATTTTCCAGGGTTGGTTTTTTAAACCTCGTATGCTCTGAGAGCCCGTCTCCGGGCGCGTTTTGGAATATATCCTCACCCGAGGACGGGTGAGGGAGCACTGGAAACTGGAGCGCCAGATCCTGCGGTGCGGGAAATCGAGGGACAGTTCTTGGCTCCCTCTTCCAGCTGGAAGGGGGAATCAGTCCCTTTCACTCAGTCACCCCATCACCAAGTCCTCCTGTCTCTCCCTCGAGTGGTGGTATAGAAGGCATCCTCGGTTAATAATAGATGTTGAATAATCCCAGTCTCAAAGTCACCAAGTCTCAACCACTCCCGTCTTCGGCTCAGCCTCTTAATGATCAGTTGATGATATCCGGATCAATAAATAGGTAGACTGGGATCGACTTCCAGCGCCCAGGCATTGATGCCGTGTTTCAGGTTCTTAACTTTCTTGAAACCAGCGCTGACCAGGATTTCTAGTGCCCGGGTTGACCGGGTTCCTGATTTGCAGTAGATCACGATTTCCTGGGCGCTGTCCAATTCTGAAAGGCGGGAGGCAAATTGCCCCAGCGGAATTAACTCTGAGCCGTCCAGGTTGGATATCTCCTGTTCGTGCGGTTCACGGACATCAATCAGCCGTAGATCAATTCCTTCATTTAACTGAGCTGCCAGGTCCCCAGCGGTGATATCCCAATCCTTTCCTGCTGAGCCAGCATCATGATCGTGGGCGGGCATTCCGCAGAAGTCTTCGTAGTCTATCAGTTCACTGATTTCCGGGTTTTCTCCGCAAATCATGCACCCTGGATTCTTTTGTAATTTGACAGTTTGGAAGGACATGTCCAGGGCATCGAAAAGCAGTAATTTGCCAATTAGAGGTTCGCCGATTCCTAAAATCAGCTTCAGCGCTTCAGCAGCCTGGATGCTGCCGATGGTTCCCGGCAGAACTCCAAAAACTCCGCCTTCCGCGCAGGAGGGCACCATTCCGGGAGGAGGAGGTTCTGGGAAAAGACAGCGGTAGCAGGGACCCTGCTCGGCAGAAAACACACTTGCCTGACCGTCAAACCGGAAAATCGAACCATATACATTGGGTTTCCCGGTCAGAACGCAGAGATCATTCACCAGGTACCGGGTGGGAAAATTGTCGGTACAATCGATGATCAAATCATAGGGTTCTGCAATCTCAAATGCATTTTCTGAAGTGATAAATTCTTTGTAAATATCAACCTGGATTTCCGAGTTGAGATCCAGCAGCCGATCCCGGGCTGACTCTACTTTTAAGTCCCCCAGGCGGGATTCTCCATGAATGATTTGCCTTTGCAGGTTGGAAAAATCGACCAGATCATAATCGACCAGCCCGATTCGGCCAACGCCGGCGGCAGCCAGGTAGAGGGCAACAGGAGATCCCAATCCGCCGGTCCCGATAATGAGGACAGAGGCAGCCTTAAGTTTTTGCTGACCTGCTAATCCCACATCAGGAATCAGCAAGTGGCGGGAGTAGCGATGGATTTCCTTATGTGATAATTTTGGAAGCATAATCCCTCCTGAATGACGTGTTTCCTCTATCCACCCGCGATTGAGGGAATGATCATCAAGGTGTCATCTTCTTTTAGTGGAGTTTCGATTCCCTGGAGTTCCTTGATATTCTGGTCGCCCAGAAAGACATTTACAAAAGGACGCAGCTGTTGATCATCGGAAAGCAGATGTTTTTTGAGGAGAGGATATTGTTCCAGGGTAAAATCCAGAACTTCAGAAACTTTTTCCCCTGGAGCAATGATGGAACTTTGTCCCTCTGTATAGGGGCGTAAAGGGGAAGGTATTTTCATGATAGGCATAAGTTTGTTTTCCTTAATCTGATTCTACTCAATATTTATTCAATTTTACAGAAAGCGATCCAAATTGTTCTCAATTTTCTGGGAGTTTTTATCATTCTGGACCATCTATTATCCGCCAACCTCGGTGTTCGGCGATTTTCCTGAGTTCTGGAGAGGGAGTTACCGCAACAGGCTCTTCACTGATCTCCATCATAGGTAAATCGGACATTGTATCTCCATAGGCAGCTGCGATTTTCTCGTTTTTGTACCGGGCCAGGATGTTGTCTGCTTTCTGCTGGTAAGCATTCATCGGCGTTTCGACACCGGTTAATTTATTCTCCTGATAGATGAGAGAAGAACCAATTGCATCTGCATCAATATGGCCCGCAAATAGTTCTACAAGGGGTTGATAAGCGCTGGAGACAAGGACAATTTTTGTTCCAGATATTTTGTGTTTTTCTAATTCCTTGACCATGTAATCTCTTCTTTGAGACCACATCTCGTTTTCAACGATCCATTGGGCAATTTTTCTAAATTCATCCGGGGAAAATCCTTTAAAAAGGTTAATTTCACGGCGCATCCACTCCGTCATAGCCTTTTCCCTGTCAAGAATACCTGCCTGAACCAGTGGATACCGCGGCAGCCAGCGTAAGATAAAAAAACGGTAGGCCCATGGATTCAGGTAGGTCAGGTAATACCGCTGGAGGGCTTTCCAGCTGGATCCGGTGGTTAATGTTCCTTCAATGTCTGAGACAATAATAGACATAAAATCAATCCTTTCAGAGAGTAAACGTTATTGATGGTGGCTATTGAAGCTAAAAACCCCGATCCTGTTTCAGGGTATTTACCTAATTGGATAGCATGCTGTCAGTAAAATTATCCCTGGAAAGGGATACCAGCACAACACCGCTGATAATCAACAGCGCGCCGAGAATTTGCCAAATGCCAAGTTGTTCCCCCAGGATGAAGTAAGCCAGGACGGAAGCGAACAAAATTTCTGCTGTAGCCGTGATCGAGGCAGTACTTGCGGGAAGGATTGATAACGCTTTGGTGTAGAGACCAAAACCCAGAATAGTGGATATCAGGACAAATCCGAGAACCCAGCCCAGGATTCCGCTTCCGGTTGGCCAGGGATCGGGTTTGCCGGATTGGAATAAAAATAATGATAGGGTTCCGATTGAAAATATATAAAACATGATCGTCCAGGAATTATATTCCGTGCTGAGTTTTTTTCCGAATAGAGATAAGGATCCATAAGTTATAGCGGAACTCAGGGCAATCCATAAACCCCTTGCAGTTATAGACCAATTGCCTTCATTGATCAACCCGGCAACGAGGATTGTGCCGGCTACAGCTAATCCAATCGCAATAATTTTCTGGATTGTCAGCTGTTCTTTGAACAGGAGCCGGGCCATGATGGTCACAAAAATCGGTGCATTACATTGAATGACTGTTGCCAGGGAAGCACCCAGCATCAAGACGGAGTTATTCCAGAAAACGTGAAAGGCCCCGATGCTGATCACACCCATGCCTATCAACCAGGGTAAATCTTTTTTCTTCACGATCAGCAGTTTCGGACGGGTGATCAGGATACCCGTCAACATCACCACTGAGGAGATTAGATCCCTCCAGAATGCCAGTCCAACTGCAGAAAGACCGCTTTTCTGGACAATATAATGAATAAAAATTCCGGATGTTCCCCAACAGGCAGTGGCAGTGATAACCAGGAGTATTCCGGATAACTTGGAAGTGTTAAGTTGAGTCAGGGTGTTCTTCAAGATGCGATTTGATCCTTTCAGGGGGCGAGTTTCATGCCTTCGATGTAGAAATCAAAGAACATGGCATCCTGATCCAGGTCTACTTGTTTGGCTCTTTCTGCTAATTTTTCCCCCAGGGCAAAGCCTTCATCAGTCAGAAACATGGCTGCGCCGAATCCAGCCCCGTTGGCTGTAGTTTCCACAATTTCCTTCTTAACAGGAGGTATCATCCCCAGTTCCAGGATGGAGTCAATATCCACTTCGCCCCCAAAGGATCCCGTGAGCACGACCCGGGTTAAATCTGCGGGGGAGAGGTCCAGCTGATCCATCAATACATCAACGGCGGCTCGAATTGCGCCCTTGGCTTTTTGCAGTTCACGGATATCTGTTTGAGTCAGGTACAGATCTGTCTCTGGTTTAAGCTGAATTTGCTTAATTCCGCTGCTGGATTCACTGAGAAGAATATTTGCTGGATCTGAATCAGATAGATCATGATAACCCTCTGGATTTATCCGGCCGCTCAAGTCAATAATCCCTGCCCGGCGGAAAACTGCTATAGCGGAAAGAAGTCCGGACCCGGTCAGTCCGACCGGAGGCGCATCGGCGATGGTAACCAGGTTAATTTCGCCGTTCTCCCTGGTCATCCTGGTGATCGCGCCGTCTACCGCCCTCGATCCGCAAGAAATATTCACTCCTTCAAAGGCGGGTCCAGCGGCTGTGGAGGCGGTCAGGATTTGCTTCCCATCTGTAATCATCACTTCACCATTTGTTCCCAGATCGATGGCAGCCATCGGACCGTCAGGGTTATCAAATCCGAAATAGGCCAGGCAGGCCAGAGCATCCGAACCGACAAATCCGCCGATTAAAGCCGGCAGGGAAACCTTGACATGGTCCGGGAAGATTCCTTCCATGTAGCGAGATCCATCAGGGATGGATTTAGAGTCGTGGGGTTGAAAGGGAATGAAAGCCAGGTTTTCAAGAGGTAGTTCTGTGAGCAGGTGGTGCATGGCGACATTGCCTACGATAGTTACCCGTTTGATTCGTTCCCAAATTTTTGAGGATAAGTTCAGCGAATCTACTGCCTGGTTGATGGAAGCCAGCGCCAGGCGGTGCAGGCGATTGGCATTTTGAGGATTACCTAATGTTGCTGCCAAGCGTGAGATCACATCAGAGCCGTAGACGGTTTGTTGATTTAAACCTCCGCTCCCGGCGACAACTTCTCCATTATCCAGTGTGGTTAAGAACGCGGCGACTGTCGTAGACCCGAGGTCGATTGCCAACCCCAACGGGATACCCTGATCCTTTTTATATCGAGAACTGCCTTTAAAAATCTTGTTTGAATAAACTACGATAGGGGAGAGCACAATACGGGTCTCGCCCTGGATCCGGGCCCGGCAGGCAAGCCGGTTATTGAGGGCAATTTCCCCCTGAGTGAGGTTCTCCAGTTCAATTTCATCAGGAGCAGCGGTTCCGATTTCCACCAGAACCTTGCATTTACCGCAGGTTCCCCTTCCTGCGCAGGGCTGTTCAAGGGGAAGATTTGATTGGGCAATGACATCTCCCAGCAGAGCGCCTTCTTCAGCATGAACGGTTTTAGTTTCTTCTCCGTAGATGATGGTAACTTCAGGCATGGAATACTCCAATAATTTTCTGACAAACGAATAAAATCAGGGCGAACACTGATGAACCCTCAAAGGTTTGAGATTATTAAACCAGATCAGGGTCAGGCGGTTAATTCCCTGGCAATATCTGAGGCGGATGCCGCGTTGGACGCGTATCCATCTGCGCCTATCTGATCAGCAAAATCCTGAGTGACCGGAGCGCCGCCAATCATAACTTTGACTGACTCGCGAATACCGGCTTCGGTCAGGGCTTTAATCGTACGTTCCATGGAAAGCATGGTAGTAGTCAGTAATGCGGACATACCGATGATATCTGGCTGGTGTTCTTCTGCAGCTTCAACGAAGGAGGTGGGATCCACGTCTTTGCCAAGGTCGATCACTTCAAATCCAGATCCCTCACACATCATGCCGACCAGGTTTTTCCCAATATCATGCAGGTCGCCTTTGACTGTACCAATGATAATTTTTCCAGCGGGTTCTGCTCCGGACTCAATCAGTATGGGACGGATAATGTTCATTGCTTCCTGCATAGTTTTAGCAGAGCGGAGAACTTCCGGGACAAATAAATTTCCTGCTTTAAACTCAACGCCGACGTGATCCATTCCCGGCATGAGGCCTTCATTGAGAATTATCTCTGCTCCAAATCCACCTTCCAGGGCTGTAGTTGTTTTAGCAGCCATATCTTTGAAATTACCTTCAATAAGCATCGCGGTTATTTCTGATAAAAGTTCACTCATTGATTATTTCCTCTTTAATTAAATGATAATGATGGGTGATAAATTACCTCAGGATTCTTTTAATCGTGAACGGTAAGTTTTAATCCAATTCATTCCAAATTCATCCCTGCCCATTACCAGATCAGCTGCCTGGACAGCCAGGATAATTTCTTCTTCCAGGGGATTGGTGATTGGACAAGTTAAGCCGGCCAATATTGCCATGGCAAGGAATGTGGCATTGATGGCGGCGCGGTCCGGCATACCAAAAGAGATGTTGCTGGCTCCCATAGTTATATTGACGCCGAACTCTTCAACGACCATTTTGATAGTGTCGATGGCGATCCGGCCTGCATTGTGATCTGAGCCCATGGTAAGCGCCAGAGGGTCGATCACCAGCCGATCAGCGGAAATTCCCAGCTTGCCTGCCTCCTCAATCATTTTTGCGGCTACTTTAAATCTGGCTTCTGCCGTGGGAGGGATACCGTCATCATCCATACAGAGGGCTATCACCGCGGCATCATATTCCTTAACCAGAGGTAGGACAGCGGCCAATCGTTCTTTTTCCCCGTTAATTGAATTGATCAGGGCCTTGCCCTCATAGATAGAGAGGGCAGTTTCCAGGGCTTTATTGTCTGCTGTATCGAAACAAAGCGGCATATCCGTAACATCCATTACGGCATAGATCATATCTTTGAGCAAAGCTTCCTCGTCTGCTCCCGGCACACCGGCATTCACGTCGATGATCTTTGCCCCGGCTTCTACCTGGGCGACGGCATCGTTTTTCACGATGGTAAATATGCCTTCTTTTAGTTCGCTCAATAATTTTTTTCGTCCAGTTGGATTGATGCGTTCTCCGATAATGACCGTCGGGTTGTTCCGCTGAATTTCCACAGTCCTGGTTTTGGAAGTGACCAGAGTTGTCAAGTTTTTCGCCATTATTTCTCCTCTGAAAAGGGGTAAATGCTTTTACCTTTCTAGTATATTACAAATATCTCAGCTGGGGCTATTTACATTCACCCGGCTGGTATAAGTTAATTTATTATCAGGGCAGCAAGCAATATGTTTTAGGGTCCTCGGGATTTAACGGGGTTGGATCTCAGCCAGCGCTTCTGCCATTGCCCGGACATGGGCCGGAGTACTGCCGCAGCAGCCTCCAATAAGGGTTGCTCCCTCTTTCCAGACGTCAACTGCATAAGCAGCCATTACCTCCGGGGAACCGTCATACACTACTTCGGTTCCTACCATTTTGGGGACGCCCGCATTGGCTTTGGCGATTATGGGTAGATCCGGGTTCGCAGCACGTATTTTTTTAATAGCTTCGATCAGTTCATCTGATCCTGTGCCGCAGTTTGCTCCCAACAGCTGAATATTCAACTCACCCAGCTCTTTCACTGCTTGTTCGGGGCTAACACCCATCATGGTATGGCCGTGGGAATCAAATGACATGGTTGCCGCAACCGGCAGCTCACTCACTGAGCGGATGCCAACAACAGCTGCTTTGACTTCACTGAGGTCACTCATGGTTTCAACCCAGAAGAGATCAACCCCGCCTTCCGCCAGGCCGGCAGCCTGTTCAGCGAAAGATTGTTCAGCATCGCTGATACTCAGGGTTCCCAGTGGTTCCAGGAGCTGACCGGTTGGTCCCATTGACCCGGCGACCAGAACAGGGTGGGGAGCCCCGTCTGCTTCGGCTCGAGCGTTTTCAGCGGCTTTCTTGTTTAATTCAATCACTCTTTCACCCAGTCCGTGGGTTTCCATGCGCACCGAGGTTCCGCCAAAAGTATTGGTGAGGATAATCCGGGATCCGGCTTGAATGTACTCCCGGTGAATACCCCGGACTTTATCCGGATGAAGGGCGTTCCATTCCTCCGGTGAGTCGCCGGATTCTAATCCAGCTTCCATGAGCATGGTACCCATAGCGCCATCCAGCAGGATGGGTTTGCCCTCTTGAAGTAAAGTGTCTAATTTAGCCATCAGTGCTCCTGAGTTTCAATCAACTAAACTATATAGACCTGAGAAACTCGATTAAGGATTAATATAGAATCAATTTCAGTTGTTTACATTGCAACTGTACAAGAATTTATTGTTATCAATAATACCATTGAAAAAAATGTTCATCCGAGCTTTTTTAAACAACTTAACTTAATTGACAATTCAGCCGCAATTATTCCAAGATATAATTTCATTAATGTCTTAAGTGATCTACTAGATCGCGAGTTCATTGGCCCTCATCAAACAAGGATCTGCCATGACCGACGTCTTCATTTCCTACTCCCGCAAAGATATTGCTTTTGCACGCTTGCTTCATGAAGCCTTAGCTGAAAATGGGCTCGAAACCTGGATCGACTGGCAGGATATCCCGCCCAGCGCGGACTGGCTGGCGGAGGTCTATGAAGCCATCGAGGGGGCGGATGCCTTTGTTTTTGTGATCAGTGAAACCTCGCTGGGTTCCGAGATCTGCGGGCTGGAAATTTCCCACGCCGCGAAACATAACAAACGCCTGATCCCGATAGTGATCAAGGATGTTGAGGCTGAGCAGGTTCCTAAAGAACTGGCAGTATTGAACTGGATCTTCTTTGAGGAAGCGGGGGAGAAGTTCGCTGAAGCGATGGAGGATCTGGTCACAGCCATCACCGCGGATCAGCCCTGGATAAAAGCTCACACTCGTTTTGAGAATAGAGCCCTGGAATGGGCGCGGAAAGAAGAGGACCGGGGATTGCTGCTGCGGGGAGGAGACCTCACTGAAGCGGAAACCTGGCTGGCGGGCTCGGCGGGGAAGGATCCCCAGCCCACCGCTCTGCAAACCCAGTACATTCTAAAAAGCCGGGAGGATTCAACCCGCCGCCAGCGGATCACGTTGGGGGCTGTAGGTGTAGGTCTGGTGCTATCAATTGGTTTGGGGATTTTAGCCTGGACTCAACGTAATGTGGCGGTCGCGGAAGGGCATGCCAGAGCGACCGCGCAATCGGAAGCGGAGAGTGCTCAGGTCGTGGCAGAATCTGCCCAAGCCGAAGCAGAAAGTCAGGCCAGACTGGCTCGAGCCGGATTGCTGTCTGTAGAAGCTCTTTCCCATCTGGAGGATGATTTCCCCCTGTCACTGCTGTTGAGTGTGGAAGCTGTGCGCTACGCAGAAACTATTCAATCCCGCTCGAGTTTGCTCACTACCATCAGCCACCAACCTCATCTTCTGTATTCATTTTACGATTATCCCCTTGCGGCAACCAATGTGGCCTACAGTCCGGATGGTTCTCTGTTAGTTACCGGAGGCTGTGCCCAGCCTGGCCCTTCCCAGCAGACTTTATCTTGTGAATCTGCGGAGCTAGTCTTTTATAACGCGGTGAGCGGTGAATTGCTGGAAAGGGTAGCTACAGAACACCCTGTGTTCACCTCCCGGTTGGTATTCAGCCCTGATGGCAGCCAGCTGGCTACCAGTGATTGGCTGGGGAATATCATTCTCTGGGATGTCGCTTCCAGGGAACCGAAAGGTGATCTGATGCAAGGCCCTCCAGGACGTGTGCTGGATATTCTCTTTACCCCTGACGGGAAAACCCTCCTGGCCAGTTATGAAGTCTCGGGCGGCAGCGTTAGCTCTATTGGCGGTCAGATCCGGTACTGGGATACCACGACTTTGGAAGCAGAACAAATCATACCAAATCCGACCACCTTGCCTTACTCTGGCATGGCGCTGACTTCGGATGGCAACAAAGTGATCACCATCCAAATGGGATCCTCCAGCCTTGCGCTGAGGGATCTCAATACCTTTGAACGCATTCAGGATCATTTTGCAGAGAATACCCTCGTACCCAGAAGCCTGGCAATCAGTCCGGATGGAAAGACCCTTGCCTTAGGCAACCATGTTGGCAGTATCACTTTCTGGGATGTAGGGGATGGAACTCCCCTTTCTGTTGAGATTGAAGCCCACTCGGACAGCATCAGTGATATCGCTTACAGCCCGGATGGTGCCTATATCGTCTCAGTGAGCGCTGATCAAACCCTCCGGGTCTGGGATGGAGAGACTTACGAACAGGTCGGTGACCCTTTCGTGAATACAGATAGGGAAATTGCTGAGATCGCATTCTTACCAAACAGCCTCCAGTTTGCCGCCGCTTCTGCAGATGGATCGGTCATGGTGTGGTCATTGGATGCGAAAACTGCCGTTGCCAGTAAGCTCACAGGCCACAGCGATGCGGTTTGGGATGTCGCCTTCACGTCAACCGGTGAGTACGGGGCTTCCGCCAGTTCAGACGGGACAGTACGCATCTGGGATCTGGCTACAGAACCGTCTCTTGAACGAGTCTTAACGACCAGCTCTGGTCAATTATATGCCATGGCTTTCAGCCCAGATGATTCCCTGCTGGCTGTAGGAGGGCAGCTTGGCCTGGAGATCTGGGACTGGCAGAATGGAGAGCGGCTCCATGTCAACCAGACAGCACATACTGAACCGATTGTCAGCCTGGCCTTCAGCCCTGATGGTGAATTGCTAGCGACGGGGGGGATGGATGCGCAGATCATACTCTGGGACCCGGCGAATGGAGATACAACCGGGGATTCCCTGTTGGGTCATCAAAGCGTTGTGAATTCACTGGCGTTTACCCCGGATAGTAGCAATCTACTCTCAGTAGGGTGCTCCTATGCGCCGACCACCATGTGCGAGACAGGGCAGATCCTGCTCTGGACGCTGGAAGGTAAGCTGGCTGTTTCCCGGCAGATTGAAGCCCATGATCGGGATATCTATGACGTTGAGATCAGTCCTGATGGAAGCCAGTTTGCTACTGCCAGTACGGATGAAATTGTCCTGTTGTGGGATATGGGGAGTGGAGAAAGGTTGGGAGATCCGATTCTGGGGCATGAATTTGGTGTTGTCAGTCTGGCGTACAGCGAGGATGGCACCCTGCTGGCTTCCGGGGGAATTGATCAAAAGATCATGATTAGAGACCTTATCAGCAGACAGCGCATTGGTCCGCTATTGGAAGGCCATCAAGGAGCGGTAGGTGCCCTGTCATTCTCCCCTTCAGGGGACACCCTGCTTTCCGGAGGCCATGATGGGGTGGTTTTCCTCTGGCCCATGAATACAGAATTGTGGATTGAATTAGCTTGTGAGCGTGCAGGAAGAAATATGACTCCAGAAGAATGGACAACTTATTTTAGTGATGAGCCATTTCAAAATACCTGTTCAAACTTTCAATAACTTCTTTTTCCGAAATATGGAGCAAACATGACCGTTGTCTTCACCTTCTGCTCCTGGAAAGACAGCGCCTTTGCCCGGCTTTACCACCTGACCCGGTTGAAAAACGACTCGGAAACCTGGATCGACTGGAAGGATATCCCACCAATCGCAAACTGGTTGGTGGAGGTTTAGAAAGCTACTTAAGGGGTGGAATCCAGTGTTTATGTATCAAGACCTGGAAAATGCTGCTTAAAAAGTTAAGCAAAAGAGCTATTGATTTTCAATCTGAAACCCTGCCTGGACCAGCAAGTGGGGCAGTCCGCGGATAAATTCTTTATTCTTTTCTTGGTCCATTTCAGGTAGTTCTTCCCAGGGAATTAGGCTGGGGTTGGTCTTCTTGAGCGGGTTTTTTTCCGGCCCGAATCTCCAACCATCCTCTTTCTTCTCCTGGCACCAGTGTTCGTGCTCCATTTGAGCCATCTGGGTTACTTCATCCAGTTCTTTATTTTCATTGAAGGTCAGGTTTTCTGCATCCCAATCCTGCAGGGGAGCGATACAGTAGCCGGCTGACGCCAGCATGACCGGAATGCGGTCCGCTTGCCGCCGGTTCTTTTCTTTTATATACGGAGAGAGCTCTTCCCAGGGAACGAGGACATCATCCCCAGAGCCATCTCCTCCAGGGCTCCGGGCGAGTTTCAGGTATACACTGTGGAGGTTGCGGGCCAGCACCTCGTGGGTGCCCCTTTGCATCAGCTCCGCTGTGCAGGTTTGATCGAGCAAGTCAAAGATCCGCAGATAACCAAAGGAGTTTTGATTTTCCAGGCCGCTCCCAATCAGCAGGGCCAGGCCGCCGCTTTCCACCATACGCATTACTATGGGAACCCGGTACTTCCTGAGCTGATTGTTCAGTCTCAGCCCGGTTTGCAAGCTGAGAGTTTCGTTATCCAGGCAGATATATACCAGATCAGGTTGGCACCGGCTACCATCCAGAAACCGATTGACCAACTTATCAAATTCCCCCGATAAAATATCCATATCCACCGGAGAGTATTCCCCCAACTTTTCCAGTCGGGGATGCTGGATCAAAAGCCCTTCCAGTTTATTTGTTGCGTTTAAATCGACCAGTGTGAATTTAATCTTTTTGTCTATTGTGGGTTTATTGAGCTGCCAGCCCCGGGCTGCTTCAATGAGTACCCGCTGCCCCATTTTCCCCAGCCCAACGACGAGTATATGGGGAGAACTTTGTGGATCCAGATCAGCCCAGGGTGGGTTGCCCTGCACCATTAAATGAGCCCCCCTGTCAAATATATTAAATAACTCCAAACGAAACCGCGAATTATTTCCCGCGTCCAGTTCTTTTTCCCGCAGCAGTCGCCAGAGCTGGGCGTCAAAGATATGGATGATGCAAGTCAGCTTGCCATTATTTCTGGTCTGGGAAACTATTTCTGCGCTTACGGCAACTTCGGAATTTTTACCGTCATCACCAACAACCGAGATCAGGCAGCTGGCCTGGTTGATTTTGGTCTTTTTCAGGAGTTCGGTATCTGCCGCATCACCGTGAATGACCACTGCTCCAGCGGAGCGGATGTTTTCTATCCATTCATTATTATCGTCGATTTCAATTACCACCACCCGGTGTCCACCCTGCAGGAATTGGTTTGCCAGCCGGAAACCTTTTCTTCCCAGGCCGCAGATGATGATATGATCCCGCAGAAACCACAATCGGACCCGTTCAGTCTGCTGGATAAAGATAGTAGTAAACGCCAGGAACGCTGTGTAGGCAGTCACCGCCGGTACCATAAACCGGGCGACCTGAAGCTCCCAGCTTATTGGTGAGGGCACTGCGCCTGAGTTCAAAGAAATTAATCCTAAAGTGAGGTAAAGATTATCCAGGATAGTTCTTCCCGCTTCAATTGCCTGGCTGTTTTTCGAGAATCCAATATATCCGAGGATCAATGAGATAGATCCGAAGAGTATTATGATGAACCAGCTGTAGTCCGCCCATAAATTTCGTAGTAATCTTCCTCGGCCCATTGATTTCTCCAGTTAATAACTTTATGATGGTCTGCCAAGTAATTTCCCTGATCTTCCCCTCGGGACCTTCGGTAAAGGACTTTGGTTAAGATCCGCGTGTTTTCCAAAAATTGTCCATAAGTTCCGGAGGCTGATTTGTTCAATCCTTATATGATTCAGGCAATCTCCTGGCATTAATTGGACTGCTTTCCGGAGAAGATCCATCTTTCTTCTTCACATACGCCGCCAGACCGATCTTGCCGAGCAGGGCAGGTATATTTCGGATTGTATCGCGGTCAAGGTTTTTGACCTCCTCGTTGAGTTCATCATAAGGCACCAGGTAGGGACTTATTTTCTTTTCAGTATCCTTGATTTCACCGAAAATCCAACCATAACCTAAGCGTTCCTCCATCCATTCATCATGTTCGAATACAGCAAGTGTCTCCACAATATCTTCAGGTATTTCCGTAATAACTTCTCCCTCTGATCCTTCCGGCCGAATTTCCCACCCCATAAGTTCCAGCTTTTTTGCAATGCCGCGAGCTTGACGCAAGTTGGAATATTTTAATGTGTCTGGTAGATCAGAAAAATCTGGATAGGCAAGAGGTTGATCAGGATTGCGTTCAAGCTGTCTTTGATTATAAAGATCATGAATAGCAATTGCTAACTTTTCGAGGTTACCAAGTAATTGGCGCGGCACGATGGCATTGTCCTGGTGGATCACGCCGGGGATGGCAGCAAGCGTACTCCTCGTCTCGCAATGAATAGAGAAACCATCTGAAAAAAGAGCATCCATATCCAGTAATTTAGAGAGGGTGGCTTCCTTATCAGTGGAAAATTGTTCGGGAAGTGCGGTGTCCTTATCTATATAGGTCATTTCCAGGCGATTTTTGGTGATCAACACGGATGCTTCCTCTGCCAGGTTGCGTTTTTTATCCAAAATGCCATAGGCTGTCCGATTCCATTCTTGCAGTTCATCGCAGAGGATAAGAAGATAGGCAATTGGATGCTCTCGTGGGGAAAGAGGACCCCTGCTAAAGGGTGGTTTCAAAAGCACATTTTTATAATAGTTATGGAGCAAGATTGCGCTGGCGCTATCCAGTATTGGATTAAAAAAGTATTCTGGTTTATAGTTACAGCTTTGAATGAGGAAGCCGTACCACCTGAGGACAATAATGGCACTATAAAACCCATGGTCGATAAACCCGCTTTTTGCCATTACTTCAATAAATCTATCCAGAGCTGTTTTGATAGTCTTTAAGTCGATTCCCAGAGAAAGATGCAGCTTGTGTGCAAGCAAATCAATGGGTTTCAGGAGGTCTACATAAACACAGCTTGGGTATTTTTCATAATAGGATTTGATAAACGCTTGCTTAGGAAGGACTTCTGCGATTGCATTTACTTCCTCAAAATTGTCAAATTCGAGGTGGGATTTCACCTTGGTATTACTGCCTACCTCAGTTGCAAAATCCATAAATTTGCTGATTTGTTTTCCGATGATCTCAACTGGATAACCAACGTCGTGAAATAGGGAAGCAATCCCCCAGCGATAGAAAAACTCTTCATGCTTCGTATCATATGAAAAAGGGTAGTTTGATTTATCCAAATTGACGGCATCAAAAGCAGCCCGGAAATTAGCATTTTGTGAATAGAAGCATAGGCCGAGAATGAAGACATTGACGGAATGGACATAATGATCTCTTTGCTTGTCAATCAGAGTTGATGCCCTTTCCTCATAGCTGAGCAGCACATCCAGTAAATCGATGAATGGATTGCTCTTGCCTTCCAGGGTAATCCGATAACTGTCAAAAAATGATCGATATACCCCAAAAGCGGTATTTTTTGTTTCGCGCTCTAAAAACTCGATCACTGCCTGGCGCAGATAGGCCTTATAACTGTGGCCCCTGGATATATCCTCAAATACTTCCAGTTCATCGAAAAAATGGTTTGAGTATTTAATAAAATTAATCATGATATATCTGCCTTATCTGATTCATTTATCATCCAGATTTGAACTGACTACATTATTATAATAGGTTGGGCTGTCTGCGGGTAGCGATGTACACTCTATTTAACCATTTCGTATGGCTAAATTAAATAAGGGGGTTGATGTTTGCCAACCCTGGAGATAATTTTTATCAAAAAGTGTGGGGATAGTAAAGCCCAGGCCAACTGATAAGCCGCATTCTGTCTGGTGAAAATTCCGGTTTACACCCCGGGGGGCTTCTTCCCTTTCTTTCACTGAGGTGATTATCTGTCTGGGGCGCGCTTCTCAGCGCACCTCGGTGCAGCCTACCTGGTATTCAAGGGAGACGAGCAGCCTCCCCTCCCGAAGGAGTTCATTCCTGTTTGGCCTTGCTCCCGATGGGGGTTGCCCGGCCGCGGACATTACTGTCCGCGCCGGTGGTCTCTTACACCACCATTTCACCCTTACTCCCGAAGGAGCGGTTTGTTTCTGTGGCCCGATCCGGCAGATCTCTCCGCCCCGGACGTTATCCGGCATCGTGCTTTATGGAGTGCGGACTTTCCTCGCCCTGCGAACAGGGCGCAATCACCAGGCTGACCTGGGGGTTTCATCATAACATGTTTGAGGTCTTTCTAGTAGGGGGCATGAGCCAGGGGCAGCTTCTGGCAGCTAATAATGAACTGAATGATGTATTCTGACCAAAGGGCTAGACAAAAACCCTTCCTTCCCTTAAAATGTCCCTTCGAAGAAACTAAGCAACTTTATGATAGAATATTCCCGGATATAGATGGGAAGTGAAGTTATTGATTGGAGGAATTACCTTGGGCTTAAAATCATCACAAAAAAGAGAACGACAGAACGAAAAACTAAGATTACGGAATCGTACCTATAAGAGCCGCGCCCGAACGCTGGTAAGAAAAGCGTTCCTGGAGATTGAAGAGCAAAATCTGGAATCAGCTCAGGAAGCCACCGCAGCTGCAGTACAAGCGCTTGATAAAGCTGCCGCGAAAGGCGTTATTCATAAAAATAATGCCTCCCGTAGAAAAGGACGGCTTATGACCCGTTTAGCAGCTCTGGAAAAAGGCGCCTAAACCTAACAGATTCAATTGATAAACCCGGCGGGAGCTTTAACTGCTCCCGCTTTTTGTTTTCTCAGGGACCCATCATGTTATAATCTCGGTGCGGACCTGCTGAAAATCCAGCTGAATATTCAGATCTAAAAATCATTATTATCTCTCGGGCAGCTATATGTTCCAGGAAGAACAGAAACAAATAGAGCAGCAGATTTATTCTATTTTTAAAGAGAACTCTATCCCCTTTGCGGAAGATATGGGATGGGCCCCTGTGCCTTTTTCTGGTGAATGGGGCATTTCCACCTCGTTTTTCAAAATTGCTGCGCTGGAAGCAAAAAGCGGGAAATCCCTGAATGTCCCCCAACGGGCAGAGGAAATTGCCCGGCTGGTAGCGGAGAATCTTCCTCCCCAGGAATATTTTTCCCGGATTGAAGCTGCAGGCGGTTACCTGAATCTGTATTTTGACTCCCGTTTATTCAGCGCCCGGGTTGTAAATTCTGTTTTATCCGCGGATCATTTTGGAAAAGGAGACCCTAAGGGAAAAACCCTGATGGTTGAATTTTCCCAGCCAAATACCCATAAGGCTTTTCATGTAGGACACCTGAGATCTGCCATCCTGGGAGACGCCGTTTGCCGGATCCTGGAATTCGCCGGCTATGATGTGATCCGGGCCAATTTTTACGGTGATATGGGACTTCATGTAATCAAATGGCTTTGGAATTATCAAAAGTTCCATTCTGGAGAAACACCCCCAGCAGACGCAACCCGCTGGATGGGCGATCTTTATGCCGAAGCTAACCGCCGGCTGGAAGAAAATCCCGGGTTGGAATCTGAAGTCAGGGAACTATATGGCAGATGGGATCGGCAGGAACCGGAAATTGTGGATTTGTGGAAACAAACCCGCCAGTGGTCAGTGGATGGATTCCACGATTTATATGAGGTGCTTGATATTAATTTTGACCGTATTTATGCCAACAGCGAGGTGGAATTTCAAGGCAAAGAATTGGTGGATGAGCTAATCAAGAAGGGGATTGCGGAAGACTTGCGCCCGGATGACGCAGTTATTGTCCGGCTGGACGATCTGCTGGGATTAAAGAAGGAAAAATACCGTGTCCTGGTAGTTCTGAGATCTGACGGCACGGCCCTCTATGCCACAGAAGACCTGGCCCTGGCCAAATTGAAGTTTGAGGAATATCCGCTTGATAAATCTATCTATGTGGTTGACGTCCGCCAGTCGCTGCATTTTCAACAGGTATGGAAAACACTCGAGATTGCCGGATATTCCTGGGCTGAAAATCTTGTACATTTGTCTTACGAACTGGTCAACCTGCCGGGTAATGTAGTGATGGCTTCCAGGGAAGGGACAGTTGTTCTCCTGGAAGACTTAATTAGAGAAGCAAAATCCCGGGCGTTTGAAGTAGTTGACGAGAAAAATCCAGATCTCAACCAGGAAGATAAAATGGAAATTGCCCGGGCAGTTGGATTGGGCGCAATTAAATTTCCAATGCTGGACAGGGAAAATACCCGGATTGTCACCTTTGATTGGGAAACCGCCCTTGACTTTAATGGACAGGCAGCCCCCTATATACAATACGCTCATGTCAGGGCAAACAGCATCTTGAAAAAAGCTGATGGACTGCCATCCGCTGCCATCGACCCGGATTATGAGCTCGATCCGACAGAAGTATCCCTGATAGAAAATTTATCCCAATTCCCGGCAGTAATTCAGAACGCTGCCCGGGAGTATAAACCACTTCACCTCACCCACGCTTTATTTGAAGTGGCGCGGTCTTTTAATGCTTTTTATCGCCAAGCCCCGGTATTAAATGCCGACCCGGAAGTACGGGATTTCCGGCTTCAGTTGGTGGAAGCCTCCCGGATTGTCCTTTCAGCGGGCTTAAACTTATTAGGCATCGAAGCTCCGAAAGTGATGTGAGGTTGAATAAAAAAATGAATTATTACAACACGAAATTTGTCACTGTTATTCTTCCCAGTATTTTGTACAATTAGCTACCTGAGATTAGATGTTCCATAGAAAATAATCGAACTTTGAAGGAGAAACCAATGTCAGTCCGTACGTTAATCATGGGTGCCGCAGGACGCGATTTTCATAATTTTAATGTTTTTTTCCGGGATAATCCGGATTACGAAGTGGTTGCTTTTACAGCCACCCAGATTCCCAATATTGATGGGCGCAAATACCCTGCCCCTTTGTCAGGAGAAAACTACCCTGAAGGAATACCTATTTACCCCGAATCGGAATTGATTCTCCTCATTGAGGAACATAAAATTGAGCAGGTAATTTTTGCTTATAGTGATGTTCCCCACGAGTATGTTATGCACAAAGCATCAGAAGTCCTGGCAGCTGGAGCGGATTTCCGGTTGATGGGTTTGAACACAACCCAGCTTGAATCCAACAAGCCGGTCGTATCGGTTTGTGCGGTCCGGACAGGCAGCGGCAAGAGCCAAACCACCCGGCGGGTTGCCCAAATCCTTACTGATATGGGGAAGAAAGTAGCAGTTATTCGTCACCCTATGCCTTATGGAGACCTGGTGAAACAGACTGTTCAGCGCTTTGGAGAACTGGCTGACCTGGATAAACACGAATGCACAATCGAAGAACGTGAGGAGTACGAACCTCATATCGTGAATGACATCCTGGTTTTTGCAGGGGTGGATTATGAAGCGATTTTGCGGGAAGCGGAGAAAGAAGCCGATGTTATTATCTGGGATGGAGGCAATAACGATCTTTCCTTTTATAAGTCCGATTTTCAAATTGTCGTGGCTGATCCCCTTCGCCCAGGACACGAAAATACCTACCATCCGGGAGAAACCAATGCCCGGACAGCTGATGTTTTTGTGATCAATAAAGTGGATACTGCTGATGCGGAGGATGTGATTTATCTGCATGATTCTCTGCGGAAATTGGCTCCCGAAGCGGTAATCCTGGAAGGAGCTTCACCGCTGTTTGTGGATGACCCCTCCCAGATTAAGGGGAAGAGGGTGCTGGTTGTGGAAGATGGCCCAACCCTCACTCATGGTGGGATGGCATATGGAGCTGGATGGGTAGCAGCCAGGCGTTTTGGCGCGGCTGAAATTGTTGATCCGCGTCCTTTCGCGGTCGGCACCATCCTGGAAACTTACCAAAAATATCCCAGCACGGGAGATGTGCTGCCTGCCATGGGATATGGAGATGCCCAGATCCGCGAACTGGAAAAAACCATCAACAACGCTGAAGTTGATTTAGTGATCATCGGCACCCCGATTGATCTGACCGGGTTGATGAAAATAAATAAACCCTCCCAGCGGGTACGCTACGAGCTGCAAGTGATTGGGCAGCCCACGTTGGAGGATTTGCTGAAGGAAAAGTTTTCCTAGCAGTACAGTCTTCAATGGTAAATAGTATTGATAAGTGCCCTGCGCTGGAGATAATTACTAATAAATTTCCCGCAGGGTGCTCCTTAAAACTTGAGTAATTCATCCGGGGAATACAATTCCCAGAATTTATCCCAGAAAATAATATGATTTCCCTGAACTGGTCCTCAAAATCTAAATCCATCCCGCAGGGTGGAAAATTACAGACCGATGCAATCCTTTATCCTTTTGAGGGCGAGGATGCATCTCAGCACCTGGAGAATAGGCTGATACTGGGGGATAACCTGCGAGTGATGAATGCTTTATTACCAGAGTATGAGGGAAAGATAAACCTCATTTATGCCGATCCACCTTTTTTTACCAATAAAGGCTACTCTGCCCGGGTTGGCAGGGGGGAGGACTCGCGGAAACCGGAGAATTGGCAGCTGGCTGAAGGATATCATGATGAATGGTCGGATATGGGATCATACCTCGATATGCTGTATCCCCGCCTGACCCTGATGCATAAACTTTTATCACCTTCTGGCTCTCTTTATCTTCACCTGGATTGGCACGCAAATTCCTATGCCCGGCTTCTGCTGGATGAAATATTCGGATACGATAATCTCAGGAACGAGATTATTTGGACTTACCATGGCCCATCACCAATCCGGAGTGCGTTTAACAGGAAACACGACATGATCCTGTTTTATTCCAAGTCAAATCAATACACATTCAATGTAGACCAGGTACGCATTCCTTACAGCGAAAATACTGTAGTAACATTTAAGTCTTCAAAAAAGGCGGGATTTGGAAAAACCCCTGATCTAGAAAGGGGAAAAGTCCCTGAAGACTGGTGGTATTTTCCAGTAGTTGCCAGGCTGCACAATGAACGGACCGGGTATCCAACCCAAAAGCCTGAGAGTTTAATGGAACGGATTATTGTGGCTTCATCCAATCGGGGAGATTTGGTAGCAGATTTCTTTAGCGGGGCGGGAACAACCGCAGCTGTAGCCTCACGGCTGAACCGTCAGTTTATCAGTTCAGATACCCAACCAAGGGCTCTCCAAACTGCCCGCTCCCGATTGGTTCTGGATATTCAGGAAAACAAGAAAGGGAAATCCGCCGGTTTCGAGCACGGTTTCTCAGTAATGATCCAGAAGGAAGAATCTGTTGAACTCCCCCCATTCTTGAGTTTTGAGGAATTGGAAATTAAACCACCAGAGGTTAGCGATGGAGTTGTCACACTGCCCCCGGATTTAATCTCCCAGGTGGATTATTGGGAGATGGATCCTGATTGGGATGGGGAGATCTTTCACAGTAGTTTTCAAGCCGCAAGACCCTGGAGGAAGGGGGATATACCAGCGTCAACCGTTATTCCAGAGAAAAACGGGGAAATCTG
>Ga0255364_10085_pt1 | contig 24471 bp, 23 predicted proteins | sample ANMaggSSYBR01G12_FD_182087 | JGI IMG/M metagenome (GOLD analysis project Ga0255364, IMG submission 182087) | Sediment cell enrichment communities from methane seep in Santa Monica Basin, California, United Staets - ANME aggregate JGI... | ecosystem: Environmental > Aquatic > Marine > Cold seeps >...
AACAAAGCGCCGAGATATCACATAATCATCCGGAAGGTATTAAGGGCGCCCAGGCTGTCGCTCTGGCAATCCTGCTGGCTCGCAAAGGATCATCCAAATCCGAGATCAGGGAAAGAATTTCCCGGGATTTTTCCTATGATCTCAACCGAACAGTTGAAAGTATCCGCCCTAATTACCGGTTCGATGTTTCCTGCCATAATTAAAATCACCTATACCAGATATCCTAGGACATACTTGATCTCTTCGCAAGAGAAAAACATTCAATTTGAGTATAATGAGAGCAGGAAATAGATCTAAGGATAACCTATGGATGAGAAAGAGATAACTTCCAACGAGAATGAACCCGAGCTGATTACCAAAGTCGGATCTCTTCAGGAGCTGCTGGAGCGCGCATCCGGCTTGCGGGCCGTGGTTGATCATGATTTAGAAGATGCGGGATTAGCAGAGAATATCCCCTTTCCATTTTTGGCGCTGGTAGGACAACAGCAAATGAAGTTGTCACTGCTGCTTTCGTTATTAAATCCCAACCTGGGAGGTGTGCTGCTTTTAGGTCCTCGCGGTACCGGCAAATCGACCGCAGTACGCAGCCTGGTGGATTTATTACCAGAAGTTAAGCGCAGCCTGTGTTATTACGGATGCATGGAAGAAGATCTTGAATCGGGCGGTATGGATGCGGTTTGTCCCGATTGCGCTAAAAAATTTGGTCAGGGCGATCCATTATCCAGGTTGGAGAAAGTAAGATTGGTGGAACTGCCGTTGAATGCCACCCTGGAGGATGTGGTGGGAGGATTGGATCCCAGGGCAAAGGCGAGTTCCCGGGTGCAGCTCAAACGGGGAATATTATCCCGGGCAGACCAGAATTTACTGTATGTCGATGAAGTAAACTTGCTTAATGACCAGATCGTGGATGCTATTCTGGATGCCGCTGCCCAAGGGCAATACACTGTCCGGCGAGGTGTGATGTCAGCTACCTACCGGTCAAATTTTTCATTGATCGGGTCGATGAATCCTGAGGAAGGACATTTGCGCCCGCAGATCATGGACCGTTTTGGGCTGCGAGTAGTTGTAGAAGGATTGGAGAATAAAGAGGACCGATTGGAAGCTTATCAACGCACCCGGGCCTACCGAGAAAATAATCGTGCTTTTTCTGCCCAATATGCGGGGGCAACCCGGGTGTTCAAAGAGGAAATCCAAGCCAGTCGGGAGAAAATGCAGGATATTGAACTTCCAAAGAAAATTGCTCAAACCGGATTGGAATTAATTGGAAACCTGGAGCTGGACTCACTTCGAGCAGAGATTACATTATTTGAAGCTGCCAGGGCTCATGCCGTTGCGGATGCCCGGGAGAAGGTCACCATTGAAGATCTCCGTGTTGTAGCTCCCATGGCTCTCCGTTTGCGGCGTTCGAGTTTCATTGATCAATATATCGCCGATCAAAGCACAGAAACCGACCTGCTTGAAAAAGCAATCAGCGAAGTGATTCCCAAAAAGAAATCCAAAAAAGGTTAATAAGAGATGGGAAAATTGTCTGTCATCGGGGGGAAAGTAAAGGGATTTAACCTGCGATCTGTACCAGGTGGGGGAACCAGGCCGATCATGTCCATGGTAAAAGCAGCTTTATTTAATATTGTCTCCCCCTATATTCTGGGGTCAACCTGGTTGGATTTATTTGCTGGAACAGGCAGTGTAGGTATAGAGGCTCTCAGCAGAGGGGCTTCATTCGCGAGGTTTGTGGACAATCAGAAAGGGGCAATAAAAACCATTAATGCCAACCTGGAGCATACTGGTTTAACAGAACAGTCAGAGGTTTGGCAAAAAAGTGCTTTTTCAGTCCTGGATGGCAGCGCAGATCAAAAGTTCGATTTTGTGTATATAGCCCCTCCCCAGTTTAAGGAAATCTGGTTTAAAACACTCAAAACCCTGGATCAGAACCCCGACTGGCTGCTGGATGAAAGCTGGGTTATTGTGCAAATTGACAAAGTGGAATATGAAGAGCAAACCCTAGAAAACTTAATGTTATTTGACCGCCGAACTTACGGAAGTACCGAATTGATCTTTTATGAGGTGGCTGATGAGGCTGAGTTAGGTCAGGATAACTTAGATAGATAACTTTTTTGGTTAGGATTTACTGGATTTTCAAGGAAATGGGATCCTGGAAGGATGCCGTTTCCTGTTTCCAATCCTGTTAATCACAAAAACGAACGTCTAATTTTCCCTGTTGGTTGTATTGATAGTGAGCAGAGAAGGGAGCGTCACCCGGGGATTGAACCATTACCCTGGGAAGCAGAACCGGCAGATCTTCTACCAGGTTTTTTTCCAAAACCTTGCTGAAAGGTACCCATTCCAATACTCCTTCTTCGGATCCTGATAGGGTTCCTTCTGGGCAGGTTCCTTTTATTACATAGAGGCCAATCCCAATATTTTCCCCCGCATCAACTGTGACAGTTCCACATAACCAGAGAGTATCTGCAGTTAACCCCGTTTCCTCAAGCAGTTCCCGCCTGGCAGCCGATAAAACATCTTCGCCCCGTTCCACATGCCCTCCAACTCCATTGTACTTATTAGCCCAGATGCGTTTATGCGCTGCGCCTTTTAACAATAAAACTGATTCCCCGCGAGTGATAAAAATCAACGTTCGGGGAATCAGCATATAACGATCTTTGTTTACGCCTTGATCAGAAACTGGCATGTTAATCTGCGAGATCTGTTGTATCTTCCTGTTTTACGCCACCCAGCAAGTAATCTTCGAGTTTGGGTTCAATGTTTGCCTCACGGATATGCTGGTCTACATATTGGCGAGTATCAACCATAGCGAGCCTGTTAAATAGATCCCGGAATTGGATTTCCCAGGCAGTTTTGATCTTTGCCAACTGGTCCGGGGATATACTCCAGATCTTCTTTTTGAATTCACCCAGAGCCCGTTTCCTGGTTTTGTAGTAAAACTGTTCATCTGTCTGGCCAGATTTCCGCTCATGAGCGTGGTTTTTATCCAGGTAGGCATAAATTTCACTCTTCAGATCTGCTGGCATTTCATCATAAAGGATATTTTGGAAATTGGTCGCCAGGTGAACTTCAAGGGTTTCATATTCAGCAAATTTGCTGAAAGCTGTTTCCGGTAAAGTGGATGCGCCATGCTGGACTGCTCCCCCCAGTCCGTAGCTTTCCCGGGAGACTTTCCCCAGGTGCTGAAGGAGATCAAAATCTACGGCGACATCTTTGATGGAGCCGTCGGGTAAAACAACGCCTCCGTGGCTGGTTCCTGTGAGAACGCTGATTTTACTAAGACCTACTTGATTGGGATCAATCTTCTTCAGGTCATCGATATAGTTATCTAGGTAAGCTCGCAGTTCTTCCTCGGTAGAATTCTCTTCGCCAACTTCACCAATTTCTCCACCGATTGAGACTGTTAAGCCCTCTGGTTCTAAATCACGAATAAATTTTGTGAACATTGCAGTAAGTTCAGAATTGAGCACCTGCTGTTCAACGACAGTATCTTTGCTGAGGTCAACCAGGGTTGAAGCATCCACATCAATATTAAAGAAGCCGGCGTTTATAGCTTCCCGGGTTAAATCTTTTAACGCATTGATTTCCGGGTCGGGATCCTCATTATAACGAGAGGCCGAAATCTGGTAGTGGTCTCCCTGGATAAATACTGGACCTTGATATCCGGCTGCGACAGCAGCGCCCAGGATGTTTGCTGAGTATTCTGAAGGCCGTTGATCTGTATAACCGGTCTCGGAGCGGGCGATTTCGAATATAAATGCGCCAGCGTTGATTTTATTGGCAATTTGGAAAATAATCCTGGCTGCATAGAAAGTTAGTCCGCGCAGGTTGATCGCAGGAACGGTAAAGTTGTTTGGCACTTCTCCTCGACCGCGGGCGAGGTATAGATCATGGATGGAGTTTGGGAATACACCAGCTGCTGAGGCGATTTTCCTGACCAGGAAGCGGGCAAGATAGCGTCGATCCTCATTTTCATCCACAATAGCGGCTTTAACCAGGTTCTCAATCGTTTCTCGAAGTTTATTTTCATCGAGGATTTTTATCTTATCGTCCTTAAGTTCTACCGCGCCGCCCAAAAGGTTAATTAATTCCTGCTGTTTTTCTAGATACATCGTTTCTCCCTTGATTCTATTTGTCTTGGTACGATTTCATTATAAACCCTCCTCCTTGATCTGCAAGAGGAACGAGTGGGTTCATATTTTAAGTTAACATCTGGTATTGGATATTTATCAGATTTCTATTAAATCGAGTATTTCAAGACCCGGAGGCCGTCCTATTATCATGTATAATAAAAAATGCACGATACGCCCATTTTATCAAGGAGGAAAGATGAGTGACTTTCAGGGCCAAATAGAATCCGAACGGGGAAAATTAAAGGAATTGCTCCTTAAGATACCCGGGTTTAAAGGATATATCGAACTTGAAGATCGTCGCACAGCTGACAAAATGCTGCGTGATGTGATCGCAGACAGGTACCAGGAACAGGTGGATCGATTAAGTGAAATTCAGACTGATTTTGTTGATCGGGGAGACCTGGCCTATGTAGATGATCTAGAAGCAGTGGTGGTCAAGTTACGCACTTTTATTGACCGGATTCGACATGCTGCTTACGGTTATTCCAGTTTCTTTTCAGTAATAAAAATCGATGCTGAAAAATTAGATAAAATCTATGATTATGATTATGCCCTGTTATCCGGGGCTGAGAGTATGGCTGATGCCCTGGTTAACCTGGAGAACATTGAAGATCCAGAGCAGCTGAAGGATTTTATCAGTGATTTGAAAAAACAAGCCCAAGAAGTTGTGAAAAAAGCAGATCAGCGAAAAGAAGTTATCACCAGTGAAGGTGAGAAGATCGATGGCGGTGAAGTTGTTGAAAGCGAATTTGTTGATGATGATGAAATCCCCAGTGCGTGAACTCAGACCCAGTAGAGAGGAGTAGAATCGATGGCTAGGATTTTTGACATAATAGAATACCCTAATGAGATGCAGGATGAATTGATTCATCGTTTCCCGGAAGGAGAATCAGGAGATTTTAGAATTGGATCCCAGGTAATAGTCCGGGAATCACAAACAGCAGTATTTTTCCGGGATGGTAAAGCGCTGGATACTTTTGGCCCGGGGCGCCATACCATTACTACTGCGAATATACCCTTATTAATCAACGTGATCGAAAAAGCATTTTCCGGCAAAACTCCCTTTACCGCAGAAGTCTATTTTGTTTCCCGCAGGGAATTTCCGGATGAGAAATGGGGCACACCCCAACCGATAATTGTAAGGAATCCCGGTATGGGATTGGGTGTTGCGCTGCTGAAAGGATTTGGCACCTACGGGTATCAGATATCCGAGCCCCAGCAGTTTGTGACCCAGCTGGTAGGCGCCCAGGGGATCTTCCGAACCCAGGATATTGAAAGCCGCCTCAGGCACATTTTGCTGAACACAATGACGGACTTGCTGGGTGAAACCGCCCGCGAGAATGATGTTACAGATCTGATTGGCATGTTAAGTGAAATAAGTGCTGGAGTCCGGGCAAAAGCTAATGATCAATTTGCCGCTCTGGGGTTGGAACTAAAAACTTTCCTGATCGCCAACTTAATGCCTTCAAAACAATCCGTTCAGGAACTGCGGGACATGGGTGTATTGGATATGGAAACTTATACAAGACTGCAGGCTGCAGATGCCCTGCTTGAAGCCGCCCAGAATCCCAGCGGAGGAGCAGGATTAACTGCAGGGATTGGTGCAGGAATGGGAGTTGGCAACATCATCAATCGTTCTCTTCAGGATATGACAGGTGGTGGAGCTGCAGCAGCTGGAGCAGTGGGAATGCCGGATGTGATGAGCCCTGGTGAAGCAGCCCAGTTCCTTAAGGTATCCGAGGAAGACGTGCTGGCAGCCATAAAAGCCGGTGACCTGAAAGGTAAAAAACTCGGAAAAGCCTACAGGATCAGTAAAGATGCATTAATGGCTTTCTTAAACGAGTAAGGTTAAACCTTGATTAAAATAAAAGCCCGGAGTGAAAACTCCGGGCTTTTTTGATATATCAAGATCGGGTCATGATGATATAGGTCCAAGATAATCCTGGATTGTTTTTAGATCAGTGGTGGGGAGAGCTGTATCTCCTTTGGCTTCTTTCCTGATGAGCTTTTTCAGCTGTCCGGTATGAAGTGTGGGATAAGGAGCGTCTTCAGCATCTAATTCTGCACGTTCGTTTGTGAATACCAGGGCAGCTTTAATAACCGGAATTTCCAAATCTGGGATTTTGCTCAACCCTTTAGTAAGCCGCTTAATGGCAGCACTGATTTCTTGGTCAGGATTTCCGATACTATCCTGGGCAAAGAATCTCAAGTAAAAGTTCCCACCAATCCTCTTCCAGCGCCCTTTCTTTTCATCGTAAGTAACTTTTCCTTTTTGTGGGAAGGGAAATAATATCCAGATTCCTGCCGGGCCAACTAGCAGATGGGAAACAGGGCTTTGGTAGTGATAGAGGGAATATTGATCATCCAGCCCTTTGAGTGCGTTATCCATTTCCTGGTCAGGACGGGGAGAACGTCCAAAACGATTAGTGTAAAAGATTCCTACCTGGGAGAGCGTAAACCCCAGGATTAAAGCAACCAGGGAATACATGATCTGTTCCTGGTAGCGGAAGCTGAGGTACATACCTGCCGCAAGGATTGCTATTGAGATAATCCCGCTGTATTTTGCTATTTTGGTATTTCGTTGAATTAAGTTTTCATTCCGGACAATTATCATTTATTTTGCTCCTAAATTCTTTCCAATTTAAGCAAGTTGAGCTTGAATGGCTTCTTTCAGACTGGCCAGCAGCTGGGTATCAATTGCTTGTTGTGCTCGTTTGAGTGAGTTGACCAGGGCAAGATCATCAGACCGTCCGTGGCCAACAAATACCAGACCGTCAATTCCCAACAAGGGTGCAGCGCCAATTTGGCGAGGATCAAGAAGTTTCCTGAGGTTTTTAAAAGCCGGCATTGCCAATCCCGCGCCGATTTTAGTTCTTAAACTCCCCCTTAATTCTTCCTTCATGACATCCAGCAGTAATTTTGAGACCGATTCACTGGTTTTGATAACTACATTTCCCGAAAATCCGTCACAAACAATCACATCCACTTCACCGCTGAAAAATTCTTTGGGCTCTGCATTTCCAACAAAGTTTAACGAGCTCTCTTTAAATAAGGGGAAAGTATCTTTTACCAATTGATTGCCTTTCCCTTCTTCTTCTCCATTTGATAAAAGCCCCACTCTCGGATTTTCGATGCCAAGAAGTTTTTCAGCATATATAGATCCCATGATTCCAAATTGAAGCAGGTACTGGGGTTTGCAGTCCGCATTGGCGCCAATATCAACGGCAATCGCAAATCCATTTTTGGTGGGCAGGGCGGTTGTTAATGCCGGGCGTTTTACTCCAGGGATACGGCCTAACCTGAACAAACCATTGGCCATCGCTCCCCCGGTATTTCCTGCAGTCACAAAGGCATCAGCTGTTCCATCCTTGACCAGGTCCATTCCGATGGCCATGGAGTTATCCGCTTTTCTGCGGGCGTTGCGGGCTGGTTTATCGCCCATTTCCAGGATTTCCGGGGCGTGGACGAGCTCAACCCGGGGATCAGGAGGTTTTTGGTCCAGTAAGGGTTTTAATAATTCTTGCTGGCCAACAAGGTAAATTTTAGTATCTAATAGTTCCGCAGCTTGGAAGGCTGCATTTACTTCCGGGGTAGGAAAATCATCGCTTCCCATGGCATCCAGGACGATGGGCATGGCTGCTCTCCTTTAGTAGGGTTCTTTTGTCTTGACAAGGCTCTCTGGAAGATTATAATACCACTGCCACCCTGAGGAAAGAAGTAGATCCTGATGTGAAGGCAAAACCGCGCTGGTGCTGGAACTGGCAGACAGGTATGGTTGAGGGCCATATGCCCCTAGGGCGTGCGGGTTCGATTCCCGCCCAGCGCACAGAGAAACCGCCAAAAGGCGGTTTTTTCTTTGGTAGAAATATCCCTTTTCGTGGTGATATTTGTTTTTTTCTCATGTACAATTAGATTGATTTGAGTTGGTCTGAATGGGGGATTTCATTTTCAGTAAAAACATTTATCAATCTAAAGGAGGAGAATGTTATGGCTGGATTAACAGAGACCCTTGCAAGGGAAAATCGATTTAAATTAAGCTCTTTGGAAGCTAACAAGCGGGGTGAATTGACGGCTGAGCAAACCCCGTTGTTATTCTCCCGATTCTTCTCTTCCTTGATGTTTATCTTGGTTCCGGGGGCAATCCTGATTTATCAGCTCATTCAACAAGGCTATTTCAGCCATCCTCCTGCTTCAATTTCTGCATTCATCGCTCAGGTAACCCAGATGTCCACCGGTTTGTTAATTATGGGAATTATCATTGTTGGAGCGGTCGTGCTGGGGGTGGTCCAATTTATAAAAGCGCTGCTGGATGTACTGGGCAAAACAGTCCAGGAAGTGCAGGGGATGGGACGCCGGCAAATGACCACATCTAGAGATGATGATGGATCAATCTCAAGAAATATGTATTATGTCATTGATGGGATTAAATTCAGCGTTAAGCGCAAAGCTTTCCAGGCTTTTGAGGATGGCAAACAATACCGGGCTTATTTCACACCCCGCAGCAAGGTGCTGGTTAATATTGAGGTAATTGAGTAAGGAGAAAACTTCCTGCTGGGAAAAATGCGAAATTCAGCCGTTTACCCGAACTGAAGATCTGGCTCCCAGACTTGTTGGAAGAAGGAACTGTGCTGAGCAAGTTTGGAATAAGAGGTTGGATCACCCATACATGCCGGACACCAGTGTCCCCCTTTGAGGATCAGATTTAGACTGGCAGGAAATTCATGTCCAGCATGGCATCGCCAGAGAAGCAGGGAACGCCAGTCGCCAAGATCCATTTCCTGTGAGAGACACTCGCCACCCCGGAATCGGGCAGCTTCCCAGGCATCATGGATGGAGAAAATTTGATGGGACTTCTTCTCGTCATAACCATGATCCAGTAGAATCGGTGTCTCAGCAGGGCGTTCCTTCGATATAGTATCCCACCCGCGGATAGTTTTCCAAATTTGGAGAGATCCAAAATATGCTTTGATGTGGGCAATATCGCCCCGGACTAACCAGGACATTGTACCCCGTGGTCCATGGGCAACCTGTTTAAATTTTCGACGAACTAGTTTTGGCAGAGCACTGCCTATTTGGATATACCAGGGAACCTGTGGTTTTTGTTCATCCAGGTATTCATCAATAGTTTGGTTGCGGTAGGGAATGATGGACTCTAGCAGATCCGAATCGCTGAACCATTGTCCGTGGAAATTCTTTAAAGCAAACCAATTCGGTTCCAGTACCTCACGGTAATCTTTCACACCGGTGACTCCGAGCATTTTTTCAAACAATTCAAGATTGGTGAGTCGATTGGGTGCGCCACCACCGATATTATAAATGTTGCCCCAAAATGCTTCGGGAACAGAATCCTCACAAACATTAGCAAGTAAACGACCAGAATCTTTGGGTGTAATCCATTCCAGCACACCATCTAATGTGGTGTGGAATGTGATTGGGTCTAAGGGTTCTGCGGCAGCCATCCGCGCGATACCTGTCTGACGCAGGGATACCCAATTCTTTAACCCAGAATCGATGATAATTCGCTCAGCAGTAGTTTTACTGAGCGCATAAGTATCAAAGGTGCTGATTTTAATAGGATCACCCACCCGTCCCCAGTGAATTGGTACCGGACGATTGCCTGTTTGAGCGACGGTCCCGATATATACCAGGTGTATCCGTTCAGGTTCGGGTTGAGCCTGAATAGCACGGACGATATTCAGGGCTGCTCCGACATTAACTTTCATCGTCAGTTCTGGTTGGGTATCTGCCAGGGGAGAAACCAGCCCGCCCACATGAAGGACAATATCCGCCCCGCTTACACCCTCTAAAACATCTTGATAGTTGGTTAGATTTCCCCAGATTACCTTTACACCATGTTCTTGGTAGGGAGTTATGATCCGACGATCTTTTGCAGTAGGCAATACCAAGGCTATGACCTCATACCGGTCTCCCCGCTGAAGTAGCTCGTCGAGAGTTGCGCGCCCCATATTACCGGTTGCGCCGGTGAGGAATATTTTTTTTCTACTTTCGCTCATTTAGTTGCTCCACTCGCAAAAGATCAATTCGGATGGGATCAATCCCAATATTCAGGCCAGCAAAGGTGATCTAGGCTGATATTCAGAGAGTATTATGGGGAATTTACTGCTTTCAGGCAATCCTGATACCCTGAATAATGACAAATATGATGACAACAGTAATCTCACAAGGGTTTTAAAATGATTAACCTCATGTGAGATGGCTTGAATATTCAGGATATGTTTTGAATGGATGAAGAAGGAGAAGTAAAAAAATCCGGGAAGAATCACTCAAGTGATTCCAGTTAGAAGTAATCAGAAAAAACATATCACAGAGTCACCCCCTCACCAAGTCACCTGATCAACTTTTTGGCGATCAGGTATTCCTGGAATATCCAAGCAGTTCCCTAAGATTTAGCAGTTGGGGATAAGTATACTGATCCTGGCGCAGGATTTCTCCCCAGTCACTTTCATCGCCTAAATCAAACCAGCGAACAGCTGAGATGGAATAATTTGCTGCAGCTTCTGGCTCTGGTTCATACCCGGGGCTTGCCTCACCCCCGATTGGCCTACAAATAAATGACTTTCTCCACTTATAAATGCCATCGGGATGAGCAGGCTCATCAAATGCCAGTTTCTCAATTATTACGTCAAGATTGGTTTCTTCCTTCATCTCTCGAATTACACATTCTTCCTCAGTTTCAGATTGCTCAATCCCTCCGCCAGGGATCACCCAATAGGAAATACCTGTAGAATGTTGAGTATGGCATATCAGGAGTATTTTATGATCCTGGATTATCATGCCTTGATATCTTGTATGCCTGGCCAAATTATTGTCCTAAATCATCGTCAAATAAAGGAGTAATTCCATATTGTTGAAGATCTGCTCGCATAATATCGTCCCCCGGCATCCCCTCAAATTTATTTGCTGCTTTTAATACTTTTTGAAGAAGGTGGATATCGCCAACCGTATTCAGAAAAACTCTTGGATTTCCCAATACCCAGGATACCGCATGATTTATAACCTCATCATTTTCAAGTGGATCATACCAAACAGCATGGTTGCTGGGCTTTTCACCCAGGGGTCCTCTGGCTATAGATTTTATGGTTTGGATTGCTACGTTTTCTTCAGTGCATCTTTCAACTAATTTATTAAATTCTGCAGCGTAAAATCGATTTTGCATCTGAATGTAGTTGTACGGTAAGAGGACGGAATCGAAATTATACTTATCCAGGCTCCGCAAATGCATTGAGGGGATAGAGAGGTCATGACCTGTAACTCCCAGATAACGGGTTAATCCTTGTTCTTTGGCTTCGATGAAAGCATCAAGGGCGCCACCTGTATTCATTGCAATATTCCATTCGTCTGGATCTACCAAAAGATGCATTTGCCATAAATCGACATAATCAACCTGTAAGCGGTCCAGAGAACGGTGTAATTCTTTTTTTGCTTCCCGGTAGGTCCGCTTTTCGGTTTTTGTTGCCAGAAAAAAGTCCGTTCGATGATCTTTCATCCAGGGACCAATGCGCAGTTCTGAATCTCCATAACTTGCAGCTGTATCGATATGATTTACTTGATATTTTAAGAGTAAATCCAAGGTGTGATTTGCTTCGTCCTGGGTCACTGAACTCAGGGAGGCCCCCCCAAAAATAGTCCTGCTGCTCTCATGGCCGGTGCGGCCAAAGGTTTTCTTCTGGATCATTTTAATTTCCTAGTTGGGCATTATTTTGTTCCACTATTGTCCGCTCTGGCGCAGAGAGGTGGGAGTCAGGCCCAATAGAATAGATTTTAGCCCAACAACTTTATAGATTCCAGTCACATTTGCCCCTGAGGGTATTATGTACTGTAACTTTTTCAATCTAATAATAACAAATCAGAAATATCAGCTGTGATACAGGCCATACTTATGAGCAGCCTGGATCATGGCGATATAGTTTTCTGGTCTGACGCCTGGGTGTACAGAGTTTGAGGTGGATATAACATATCCCCCTCCCGGAGCGGCAGCCTCGATGGTTCGATGCACCTCTTCCTCTACCTCTTCTTCGGACCCATCGCAAAGCAAGGAGCGGCAATCGATATTGCCGACAAGACAACAGTTTCCTTTTACATGAGCTTTAACTTTTGCGATATCCATACAATCAGGTTGGATGGGATTAAAGCCATCAAAACCGATTTCAATATGGTCATCTAGTAGGTCCCACATATTGCCATCACTATGCTTTACTATTTTCATTTCATTCTCATGTGCAAAATCCACGATTTCTCTTTGATACGGTTTGATATATTCGCGATAATGATTTGGAGAAATTAACGTGGTCTGTTCGCCTGCCAGATCCCCCTCGATTACTACAACCCCCACTCCAATCTTTGCAGTCCTCTCAATGAGGGCAAGATTGTAATCAGTAGATATGCGCGCCATTTCATGAACCAAATCTGGACTGTTTATAAAATCTTTAAGTAGGTGTATCATTCCACCCCGAAGCAACCAACTCAGTTTGAAAGGGCTTGTGAGTAGCGCACCACACATTCGCTCTTCTCCCAACCGGTCAACCAGGTACTCAAAATCTTCCATATCCTCAGAGTCGAGCATGGACGCCATATTGAACCCTTTTAGATCAGCGATCTCCTTGATTGGTCCATCTGCTATAACTGCCCAACCATGCTGACTGGTCTGGTACACACAGCCAAATTTATCCTTGAGATGAGTTTCACTGATGGGCTTCAAACCTGATCGGGGCCATGTCATCACCCAATCCATTCCTATTTGTTCAGCAACCCCACACAAGAGGTCTGTTTCAATGAGCCGATCATCAGTAGATTGTGGGAGAACACCCAAAATATCTCCCAATTTACTGAGAACGGGTTCGTCTATCGAAAGTTCAGTTATCGGGACTTTGTCAGGTTGTTCACAGCTGAGTGCTTTGAGAGTTCTTTCCTTTGAATTCATGGCTTGATGTCTCCGATTGTATTAAGTATCTAATCGTAAAATGCTGAAAAATAGGTGGTATCTGATTAAGGTATTTTATACTCAAAATCCCGTCCCAATATCCCTTAAATTTTTCTTGCGCCTGATGTGGACATCACCTGCGAGGCGGATTTGAGCAAAGAATCACGCCGCAACCTCTCCGGCACAGCCGAGTCGGGCCTGGGTAGGATTGGACTGCAAACTTACCCTTACTGCACTCTAGCATTTCTCCATCGTATCATCCTATGCACCAGTCTGCCCAGCAGCCAACCAGCAAACGATGAACCTGCTATCATGGCTGCTATTCCAATATGATCGTCCCACAAATTCCCTCGAATTGCCCAGATCACTACCAGGTGCATCAGAAAAACTACCAGCGAGATAACCAAACCATACACCATGACCTTGCGATCAACCCGCCACAATAACGCAATACCAAACAAGCATAATGGCATTATCCCCACCCATATCAGCATGGCTGTATCATTGAGCCAATACTGTTGGTCTTCGAAGAACCAGCCAAGCACATAGAATAGAAATGTGATCGTTACCCCCGTTACAAAAAACTTGGTGCTTGATATACCAAACTCTCCTATTCCTTGAGGCAGATTCAGAATTGAAACGAGTTTATTCTGGCGGCCTTGAGCAGAACCCACTCTTTTATTGCCTTCATACCAGGTACCGCAATGAACACAATTTAATGTGTCTTTCTCTAGTGGCGCGCCACATTTTTCACATTCGCGGGATTTCATTATCATATTCCTCTATTATATTCAGTCTGACGGAAGAGCTCATTTGTACTGTACTTCGACTGCCACTTCGATTTCTCTCAGTGTTCGCTCTGGGCGAAGGGCATCTGTCCTGAGTAGACCTGAGCGAAGTGAAACGGAGTCGAAGGATGTATCGAAGGAGAGTGGGGGTTAGGCTTATCAAAAATCTTTTTCAAAATCAATAAAACGTAATTGAAGATTCTTTGTTTTCTTTTACCGTATGGCTAAATTTATTTATTCCTTTTATGCTGCAATTTGTTGGTAACTAGCTAATGGTTTACGCACTCATTTTTTTAATCTCACACTAATCCACTGATTGCCATAAAAATGATTTCATGGTTAGTTCATAAGAGTTAGTTACTCTATTCCAGGATGCGGACCTCGACGCCCGTTTCATCCTGTAAATCAGCGGCAAAGACTTGGAGGGCAGCATCCTCAAAGGCGGCTTCCGGTCCTAAGGATTGGCCCATCACAATCAGGGTCGCGCTGATCTCTTTCGCTACCGATACCAGTTCGGCCTGTAAATAACCCTTGCGGACGATAGCCTGGGCTATGACACCCTGAGCTGCAGCCCGCTCCTGGGCCATTACTAATTGGAACTGACCTAATTTTTCTAACCTCGATTCCACGTTTACCATCATAGGTGCAGCTGTATTGTTCAGAAAGCTAATGTCGACCACGTAGAGAAAAACTAGTTCGTCACCATGTTCCTTTGCTAGAGCGATGACGGAATCTTGAGTGGGGTAGCTGGCTTCGCCCCCACGGGTGGCGCACAAGATCATACCCATGTTGTTCCTCCTTAATACCGTATGAGCAAATAAACAGTTGCCAACAAAAGGGTGATAATTGTTACCGGTACACCATCGCGCATAAAACGGCCGAAGCTGAGACGATAGCCGGCCTGGCCTAATAAACCGACTGCGACAATATTAGGTGCGGAACCCAGGATCGTGGCATTACCCCCCAAGTCAGCGCCCAAGATAAGAGCCCAGTATAAAATCATATTCTCAGCGCCGGATATAGTAGCAGTTAGAAAATCAGCAATAGGCAGGGCGGCAACGGTAAAGGGGATGTTAGCTACGATGCCCGAAGCGACTCCTGGTATCCATACCATCAAAACAGTTGCAAGATTCAAGTTGTCCCCAGCCAGGTTGCCGATGATTCCAGCAATCCAGGCAATGACCCCGGTTACCTCAAGTCCGCCTACGATGATGAAAATACTGATAAAGAAAATCAGCGTTGTCCAATTCACCTCTCGCAACATGCGGTGCATGTCGGGTCGGACCCAAGCGATCAAGATTGCCGCGCCGCTCAGAGCAATGACACTGGGAGGTATGCCACCGAAGTAATCACTCGTAAAAAACAGGATTATCATCATCAGTCCCACCAACCCGGCTTTGCGCAGTAGGGGGACATCAGTAATGAGAGCATCGGCTTCTAGCCGGGCTACCAAAGCCGGCGAGTACTGCTCTTTGGCATCGGCAATCTCGTGCCGATAGAGAAAGCTAATTATTATCAAAAATGGGATCATGCACAAGATGGCGATGGGTGCCATGTTGACTAGATATTCGACAAAACCTAACCCCAAGTGCGAGCCGACAATTGTGCTGGGCGGGTCTCCGATGATAGTCGCCGCGCCGCCGATATTGGAGGCCAGGACTTCGGGGATTACGAAAGCAAAGGGATGGACCCCAACTGTCTGAGCAATCTCGATGGACAACGGTACCATAATCAAGATAGCAGTTACGTCATTGAGAAAGGCCGAAAGTATGCTAGTAAATATTACTAGACTCATTATCAACAACCAGGCGTTGCCCTTTGCCAGACGAAAAATGCGGAATGAAATCCAGTTAATGGCACCGGTCTCACTGAACATAGCCATAAAAATCATCATGCCCATGATCAACCAGATAACGTTCCAGTCCACAAAGTTCATAGACTCTTCAAAATTGATGATGTGTAGGGAGGGGAAGTAGGTTCCGCCGATGTAGTGAACCAACCAAACGGCCGATGCACCCAGCAGGGCCGCTGCTGTTTCGTGCATCCAGCGCAAACTGATGGCGGCAAATACGAGTAAAAAGATACTGGTGGAGATGAAAAAAGAAGGTCCATATATCCACTTGTCAGGCTGAGCAAGCAGCCACCAGATACCTCCTATGAGACATATGATTCCCACAATGGCTAGACCATACAAACCGAATCGCTTCATATACTGACTCCTAAATGTCACAACTCTAGTTTATGTTGCCCCCTATTCGGGGCGACAGGCTGCCCATTCAACCTGGCGAGTTATGTATGATATCTGACTCGTTTAGATAATCGATTGTCTTCCAACTATTTTGACCAGCAGCTCGTTGTTCCAGGTGACTATTAATAATTTAATTGCTAAGACTAAGTCAAACAGTGAGCATCCTGTAACTTAACGTACTACTCAACCATCCCCCAATTCCAGGCAATGGATCACCCCCTCCATATTTATGTCCAGAAGCTGCACTATTCTATTTGATCGGCATGGATGCTGAATCTGGGTCAGAGATATATATTATAAGCTCTTTTACGACTCTTGTTTCTTGGCGCGAATCATCAATACTGGTACATTAGCGCCGCGCATCACACGGTCGGAGACACTGCCCATCAACCAGCGGCTCAGCCCCGATTCTCCCCGTGTACACATAACAATCATGTCTATCTGATTAGTTTCTGCATACTGGGTGATTTGTATATGCGGGCGTCCCTCGATGATAATCACATTTACAGGAATGCCGTGCTTTTGCACTCTGACTGCGGTGCGCTCCATATACTCGTGGACAAAAATAGCTATTGCATTCTCTGCCCTCTTTTGAGCTGCTTCACTTGTTGCCGGGGGAATTGGTAAGGGTGTGAGAACTCGTAAAAGGGTTAACTCTGACTGAAAGTGCTCGGCTACAGCTATGGCATGCGGCAGTGCCTGTTCTGCTAGAGGTGAACCGTCCAAGGGTAACAAAATATGTTTGTACATAACTCGAGCCTCCCGGGATGTGTGTGTCAGATCCATATGTTCAATTCTATCAACCTATATAGATCCGCTTTTCTCAATCTACCTCAATTATTCTTGGTGTTCGCTCAAGATGGATCAAACCGAAGGGTCAGTTGTTGAAGACCACCCCGAGTTGGCTGAGCAGAGGAATTGAGGCCCATCTGGTGTAAAGTCTTTTCAAGGAAGATCTGCGACTGAAAGGGAATTGAGCTATTATCTGCTAATATTGATGTCATGAATTCCTCAAAACAGAAAACGGTTTAACCCGCTTCCCTTATCTGGTCATCAGCTAGCAGCGAGAAAAATTCCTTGGGTTCATATTTGTCTTCATTATAAATACTCTCACGCTGTTCGCCGCAATATTGTCCCCAATCCGAGATGGCAGATCCACACATGTGATATAGATACCATGTCCATTTAAACATATTGTGAGCTGACGGAAGAGCTCTCTTGTCCTGAGCAGCCCCGAAGGGATGTATCGAAGGAGAGCGGGGGTTAGCTTGTGATGAAATCAGACCTCATTTTGCAGATAACTCAATTTCTCCTTGCTTATGGGGGTGCTTTCCGACAATTCCCGAATAGAATTTTCGAATGATCTTAAAATCAGCATGAATATCACCGGTGGGTTTGATGCTGGGGCCAAGTCCACAGATTTTGTTTTTATAGTCAATATATGCCATCACAATTGGTACATCGGCTTTGAGCGCAATATAATAAAATCCTGTTCGCCAATGAGATGTTTTACCGCGTGTTCCTTCCGGGGAAAGACCGATGATTAATTCATCGTGTTCATCAAATTTGGCAATCATCTGATCAACTAAGTTTTTTCTTTCTCTCCTGTTGACAGGAATAGCTCCAAATGAGCGCATAAATACTCCCAGTGGCCAAATGAAGAGAGAATCTTTTCCCAACCAACGAATTGGAATACTTTCCACAGTCATCAACATTAATATAACAAAAAAATCCCAATTGGAGGTATGGGGTGCACCGATCATCACATAACGAGATGTATGAGGTGAGATTATTTCTGTACGCCATCCAGTTAATCGTAAAATAAATCGAGCAATTGCTTGAACGAGTGTGGATCTTTGAATTACTATTGCTATAGACATATATATTTCCTAATATTTAGAGTTCTATTCTTTTGCTACTTAAATCATACCCAAAAAGCAAGCTAGCGGTAGAGCTTTGCGAAGCATCCTTTAGGGCATCTGTCCTGAGTACCCTGAGCCCTTCGACTGCCACTTCGATTTCCCTCAGTGTCCGCTCTGGGCGAAGGGGCGTATCGAAGGAGAGTGGGGATTAGCCGGCACGCCTGTGCAGCTTCGTTTTCCATGACTATGACACCACTTTTATCACAATACCTGGGCTTCATTCCGTCGCGAGTCGCCGAGATGGCGCAGCCGCTATCACTCTAACCATTCAAATGATTCGCTGATCAGTTTCCCATCAGGGGGAGGATCCGGCAACAGGGCGACAACTTCATCAAAGAAGGATTGGGGCTCGAAAATTGTTTCGGCGGTCATGACCCCCCGCTCTCGTATTTCACCGCGCAGGATCTTAAACACAGCAACAACCAACGCCACGCTAGTAAGGAAGTACCCTCCCACATCCCACATGGGAGCGGTGAGCCAGCAGCTAAAACGTGCTGCGCGCCCCTCTTTGCGACCCACGGCGCGAGCCCACGTTTTCGGGATTGGGACGAAGTCGTCTGGGAGTGTCAGAAAGCGGTGAGGATCGCTCTCGGCTGTTTCGAGGAAGGAGTCAATAGCAGCGTCAGCATCGATGTTTCCCTCAAGCACACGCAGAGAAAGCTCCCGGAGCACATCGTGAAGTTGGGGTGGGAGCGGGCTGAATAACATCTCCACCGGTGATACCTTTGCGAGATCACACGGTAGTGATCCAAAGAGCGGATCGCTACTCAAATATGGGTAGGCGATGATCGTGCCGCCTTGCGGTAGCGGTACGTCCAGGCCGCATCTGACCGGATCCAGATCCACCCAGTGGCCATCCTGGAAATCAAGCACTGTCTTCGTGCCACTTTCCTGCACTATCTGCAACATCCACGCAATGCCCCCCGTGAACTCGGGCAGAGCGGCTAAACTCTGCCGCGGTTTCTCGAGCCATTGTCTAGGTGTCAAATCTTGCCCGCTCTGAAAGTTGTACATACTGGCATCCCCCAGCTGCAGTTGCTCTACCTCCTGCAACTGTCGCGCCGCATGCACTCCCATCAAATTGGTGATTGAAGGGTGGACGCCATTGGCGACAATAGCGGTAATTTCAACAGCCTCAGCTTCGGATGTAATCTGCAGCGCCTGTTCGAGCACATCTCCAAATGCTGCATCGCAGTAATGAGCGCTATTGTGTATGGCAGCACGTATGGAAGGAAGAACAAATTCATTATCCGCAGAGTTCATGATAAGGTCGTATCCTGCCATTAATGACGTCAGCTGCTGTTCATCAGAGCCATCAGCCTGGATGGTGATGGCTTTCTCACCGATTTCTTCGGCAGCCTTTTCTGCAAGTTCTAAATTCCTACCAACAATAGCGATCTCAGTAACCAGATCGATCTGTGCAAGCAGCTTGTTTGCTGGTAATCCTACTTTACCATAGCCTCCTAATGCAAAAACTTTCATAATTTTCCTCCTGCTGGCAAACGGTAGAGCTTTTCGAAGCATCCTTTAGGGCATCTGTCCTGAGTACCCCGAGCCCTTCGACTGCCACTTCGATTTCCCTCAGTGTCCGCTCTGGGCGAAGGGGCGTATCGAAGGACAGTGGGGGTTAGCTTGCTGTCTTTTAGTCAATGGATTACCGTAATTGAGGGAATAATTGTTGTGGATGTTGGCATTGTAAAATTAAATTGCGGGTGTCTCATCCTGGGCAGGCTTTGATCCTTTGATAAGAACGAAAGCAAATATAATCCCAAAAATCACATTTACAGCAGCATAAATCCAGTATGCACTCTCTGGTTTTCCTTCAATTCCATGTAAAAAAGGAAGTAATGGTGCAGCCGTATTGCTCATTGCATGAAAAAACATCACAACGATTAGTTTCTTGCCACTCGAATTATACAACCAGGCATACATGACCGATATACTGGTGGTCATGATTACGAAAGCCAAAAACGAATATGCGCTATGCAAATCACCCGTCATAAACCATAAGGGTAAATGCCAAATACCCCAGATTACACCAATAACTAAACTTGCAGGTATGACCCCGATTTTTTCTTGTAAAGGTTCCTGAGCATAACCACGCCAGCCAAATTCTTCTTGTCCACCGCCAATTACCAACATGAGAATAAAGTATGGAATCGCCAAAACTATCGGTGCGACAGAAATTTCTGATGGAAATAGTGTTTTGGCAACATCCAGGCCCACAGCGAGTGCCAAATAATGAGCTATTAGGTGAATTAACACCGGCAGCGCCAATGCAAGAATCAAGTATATTGGCTTGATGTGAAAATCGAGCGCCTCCCCGAAAAATGCTTTTATTCCCTTCCAACCCTGCTCCCGGATTACAAGCGTGATTGCGGCCATCAAAGGGGCGAATGCTCCAATAATAACAACCACAGTTGAATACCCCGTCACACTAAAGGGCAACTTTATTCCTATTCCATCCAACACAGAAGGTATCCAAATAACCCATGAATAGGCAAATGTAAGTAAGAAAAAATTCCAAGGATTTCTGTTGTTGTGATGATTTGTCATCGATTTTTCCTTTATCTATTTGCTAATGCAGGCTATCGTTAATTATCTTTCAAAAGCGAGATAAAACATTATCCTTTTATCCCGCATGGATATTAATATTTGTAAAATTAATCACTCACCAACTTTCATCAAACCGGTTTAAATACCGCCGAAAAATGGCGCATTAATTCTGGCGCCTTGGTTATCCTGTACCCGGAAAGCTTTTCCCGTTTATCATAAATCGTCTTCATAACCTCAACCACATAATCCAGGTGGCTCTGGGTATAGGTCCGGCGGGGCAGTGCTAAACGGACCAATTCCATTTCAGGATAAATCATCTCCCCACTGTCTGGATCCGGAAACGCAAAGGCCACCGATCCCAACTCTACTCCCCGGATGGCTCCCTCGCGGTACATTTCAACCACCAGGGATTGCCCTGGAAATTCAGCCTGGGGTATATGAGGTAGCAGCTTGCCGGCATCGATATAAACAGCATGGCCTCCCGCGGGTTCAATCACAGGAATGTGATTTTTTTTCAGCTCACTGACCAGATACTTTGTCTGTCCCAACCGGTAGGCCAGGTATTCCTCTTTTAATCCTTCTTTTAATCCAACCGCTATGGCGTCCAGATCCCGTCCAGCCAATCCCCCGTAGGTGATAAAACCTTCCCGGAGGATGGTCTCGTTCTTAATCTTCTCAAAAAGCTCAGAATCATTTACAGCCAGGAAACCTCCAATATTTACAATGGCGTCCTTTTTAGCACTCATGGTTGCCCCATCTGCCAGGGCAAAAATTTCCTGGGCGATTTCCAGGGTGCTTTTCTTTTCATAACCGGGCTCACGGGTCTTGATGAAATAGGCGTTTTCTGCAAACCGGCAGGCATCAATAAAAAATGGAATCTTATGGGAGCGGTAAATCTTTGACACAGCCCTCAAGTTTTCGAGGGAAACCGGTTGTCCTCCCCCGGCATTATTAGTAATGGTAATCATGCCCAGAGGAATATTTTCTGGACCGATATTTTTGATAAACGCCTCCAGTTTTTCCAGGTCCATATTACCTTTAAAAGGGAAATCGGAGTTGGAATCAAAAGCTTCTTTGATCACCAGGTTGGTGGGTCTTCCTCCCCGGGCTCTGATATTTCCTTCCGTGGTATCAAAATGCATGTTGGAAGGAACGTATTGACCGCTTTTGAGGATAACAGCGCAAAGGATATTTTCGGCAGCTCTTCCCTGGTGGGTGGGCACAAAATGTTTAAATCCAAAGATCTCAGCCATGGTTGCCGATAACCTTTGATAGGAGCGGGCGCCGGCGTAGGATTCGTCCCCAATCATCATCGCTCCCCATTGATCCTGGCTCATCGCGCCAGTTCCGGAATCGGTTAATAAATCAATAAATACCTCATCAGATTTTAATCCGAAGATGTTGTATCCGGCTCTCTTCAATGCTTGTTCTCGTTTCTTTTTATCTATGAGCTGAATGGGTTCAACCATTTTGATCCGGAATGGTTCCGGAGGATGTTGTGACATTAAATGCCTCCTGAATATGTGGCGGTAATATTGTTTAGTTTAACATGGGTTCAGGGCTTACCCAAGTGATTTTAGGCAGTTCTGGACTATAATAAAAAACAATTGGCACTTAAATTAATTGAGGTTTAGATAACTATGCTTAATATTGAAACGCTTGTATTAGGACCGGTTGCTACCAATACCTATATTGTAGCTGACCCGGAGAGTAAGTTAGCAGTGGTGATTGATCCCGCCTGGGATGGAGATGTTTTGGTTAAAAAAATTCACCAATTGGGCTGGAAAGTTCAGAGCATCTGGATCACACATGCTCATTTTGACCATTTTGGAGGTCTGGCAGATTTACTCAGCGGGCTAAATTTGAGTGAGGAAGATGATTTTTTTGTGGGGTTTCATCCCAAAGATCGGAATCTTTGGAAAGTCAAGGGTGGCGCAATTATGTTTGGCGTACCAATGAAATCAGTGCCCAAACCCGGGCATGACTTTAATGAAGGGGAAATGCTTTCCGTTGGCAAATACCAATTTCAGGTTCATCATACCCCGGGACATTCTTCAGGACATGTTATATTTCACTGCCAGAGTGAAGGAATTCTATTCAGCGGGGATTTAATCTTTAAGCAGGGCATTGGCCGGACAGATTTATTAGGAGGCAGTTATTCTACTCTGATGGATTCCATTCAGAAATATGTACTTCCGCTCCCTGATGATACCCGGATTTTTTCCGGACATGGTCCTGAGACAACTGTTGGTGAAGAGAGGCGGGAAAATCCATTTCTTAAGTAGAAATGAAGTTTGGATTAACATAAAAGATCCCGGAGTTTTTAAAACTCCGGGATCTTACTTTTTTTAGTCGTTGTTTTTCTATTTGGCGTAATCCACTGTCCGTGTTTCCCGGATGACAGTGACCTTGATCTTGCCCGGGTACTGCATGGTTTCTTCAATGGTTTTTGAGATATCCCTGGCAAGGCGGGAAGCAGCCAGATCGTCAACCATTTTTGGACGGACAAAGATCCGGACTTCACGACCAGCCTGCAAAGCATAGCTGCTCTCAACTCCATCATAAGAATTGGCTACATCTTCCAGAGCCCGGACACGTTTGAGGTATTGTTCCAGGCTTTCTCGGCGTGCACCAGGTCGGGCACCCGAAATTGCATCTGCAGCCTCAACAATCACAGCTTCAACAGTATCTTGTTCAACTTCATGGTGGTGGGAAGCAATGGCATTCACAATCTGGGAAGGAACGCCATGTCTTTCAGCAAATTCAGCGCCCAGCTGAGCATGAGTGCCTTCCACGTTATGGTCCATGGCTTTTCCAAGGTCATGCAAAAGACCGGCTGCTTTGGATACCTCAACATTTGCACCCATCTCGGATGCGAGCACTGAAGCCAATTGGGCGGATTCAACAGCATGAGCGAGCTGATTCTGGCCGTAAGAGGTCCGGAATTTAAGTCGCCCGAGCATTTTCAGGATATCTGTATGCAATCCGGGAACACCAGCGTCATAAGCTGCCTGTTCTCCGGCTTCCATCATCACCTTTTCAATATCTTCTTTTTCTTTTTCAACGATTTTTTCAATATGAGCCGGGTGGATCCTTCCGTCAAGCACCAATTTTTTCATGGCTTGTTTGGCTACTTCTCTCCGCACGGAATCAAAACAAGAAATCGTAATTGCTTCCGGGGTGTCATCAACGATCACATCCACACCGGCTGCTTTTTCAAATGCCCTGATGTTGCGCCCGTTGCGGCCAATAATCCGACCTTTCATGTCATCTGAGGGCAGCGGTACGGTTGAAGAAGTCACTTCTTCAACATGATCCGAGGCGACTCGTTGGATGGCATCTGCGATTAATTTCCTTGCCTTGCGTTCCCCCTGTTCCCTGGCTTCGGCTTCAATTTCACGCACAATCCGGGACATATCATTCCTGGCTTCCTGTTCAACTCGCTCAAGCAGGATATCCTTGGCTTCCGCCTGGGTCAATTGGCTTACTTTTTCAAGTTCTTGAGAGACTTCGAGATGCATTTCCTCAATGTTATTGGCTTTTTTATCGAGAGAGCTTTGACGCTGACTGATCGCGTGCTCCCGATCTTCCAGCTTTTCTGCCCGGCGGTCGAGTTGATCGCTGCGGCTCTGCAACCGCTCTTCAAAGCGAGTGATTTCAGTCCTGCGGGTCAGGGCGTCTTTTTCTGCCGACTGCGCGATTTCGATCGACCGATCCTGGGCTTTTTTCACTAACTCGGTCGATTTTCGCTCAGCCTCGACCAGGACCTTATTGGCTTTATTCTGTTTTTTGTCTGTCTCCCGTGCAATTTGATAATTCTTGAAGAAAAACCCGATTGCGGATCCTAGTGCAAGGGCGACAAAACCGACAATTAATAAAT
>Ga0255364_10086_pt1 | contig 24453 bp, 16 predicted proteins | sample ANMaggSSYBR01G12_FD_182087 | JGI IMG/M metagenome (GOLD analysis project Ga0255364, IMG submission 182087) | Sediment cell enrichment communities from methane seep in Santa Monica Basin, California, United Staets - ANME aggregate JGI... | ecosystem: Environmental > Aquatic > Marine > Cold seeps >...
AATTTGACAATGGGTCTATTTAGGTAAGTTTGATAGTTGATTATCTGTAATTGAACTCGCTTCATGTTTTCTCTACCTTTGTCAATTAGTTGACCTAAAATATAGTATTCTAGTTAATTATCTTAAACGAGACTACTAAACAGTCTCCTATAATCTCAAGAAGAATTAGTAATAAATTACCAAATTGTAAGAAATCAAGAAAAACAAAGAAATTAATCTAAAAGATCTTGTAAAAGAATGTCTGTTTCTTGGGAAGGTTTTAGGTTTAAATGCTTAGACAGATTATTCGAACACTGCTTGTAAACTCTGATAATATTGCTCCGGTCGCCGCGCTCCGCATAGGCTCGCATACATAATCGCCAGGCGGATTCTTGCCCGGGTTCAATTTCTATAAGTTTTGTGCAAATATCCAGGCAGGACCGCAGGTTTCCTTGTTGTAAATCAAAGGAGGCTGTCTCCAATGCCGCCTTTTCATACTTCAGGTAAAGATTGGTTCGAATTGGAGTTGTCCAGATTCCATCAATGGTGGGGGCGAAAGGATGGCGATACTGATTTACCAGATCTCGATAAAGCTGCATCCGTTGATTGATTTCTTCTTCAAGTTCTGCCTGGTGGAAAATATCCATAAAGACATTTACATCATAACGAATTTTCAGAACTTGATTAATAGAATAGCGCCGAGTTTGAGGATCATACAGGATCACTTCCCGTCCAATAGCCCTGCGAAGACGGTAAATTGTATTCTTAAATTGGCGATTAAATTGATCCTGGGAACTATCTGGCCAGAAAATAAGCCCAAGCTGATCTTTGCTGACTCCCCTGGGCTTGCTAAGCAGGTAATAAAACAATTCGCGCACTGTTTTTTGGTGAACCCAGTCCGGCGCTGAGAGTGTTTTACCCAGATATAAGACACTCAATTGACCCAGAGCCTGGACATCAAGCAGCCAGGAATATTCCTGGCTTGTCTGATCTGGTGGCTCTAATAGTTCCCTTATAACCGGAGTTTGGGATCTAAAATTATCAATATTTTTTTCCAATCTTCTAAGAACAGGATCTGAAGATGATTGATTGTTTATTAGCTTGAGTAGATCCGGATGAGCCAGTAATTCGGACAGAATTGGCTGGAAAGTCCCTAACGGTCGAAGGGTATTTACTGCTGAAGTGAGCTGGTTTAAGGCAGATTCAGTTTTACCGGACTTAATAGCCGCAGAGGCTAATCCCAGGTAGGCCTGAGCCAGATCTGCTGGCTTCTTTGTTTCCAGGAAGATAGAGCTGGCCTTTATAAATTCTTCTTCAGATAAGGAATTGTTTCCTTCATCCAGGAGATACCTGGCTTGTTCCAGGTGCCACAACCCCAATTCGTAGCGGGAGGAATGTTGACAGGCCAGATCGTAGGCAGTTAATAAATGACGTTTGGATTCCGGGAAATTTCCCGATTTTCGCTGAAGGGTTGAAAACCGGATTTCAAGGTAAAACTCTAAGAAACCTTCCTTCACGCTACCAACAATTTTGTGAGATTTCTTATATTCTGTAAAAGCTATACTTATTTCACCGATGTCTAAGGCGAGATCTCCCCTACTCGCATAGGCAAATCCTTGCATTCTCAAGTTAGATGACTCGCGAGCTTTTTGGAGAGTCAAACTAAACCAATCCAGAGCTTTTTGATAATCTCCCTTTAAATGAGCGAGTACGCCTAGATTATTCATTAAAACAGCTTGTTGGTCAATATTTCCTAATTGTTTCCATAGACGAAGAGCTTGCTGGTAGTGATGATTGGCATTTGTAAAATCTCCTCGAGATAATAATAAAAGCCCTAAATCTAATTGAACTATTGCAGCGTTTTTTGTATCATTTGTTTTTTGATATAATTTCAAAGATTGATGTAAATAGTTTTGAGCTTTTTTTATATTTCCTAAATTTTGAGAAGCCAAACCTGCTTCTCTTTTTGCCTCTGCCAATAATTGAGGGTTTGAATATTTTTCTTTTGATAAGTTAAGAGCTTGAATGGCATCTTTTTGTGCATCTTCATACCGCCCGAGTAATCGTAAAGTAGTTGCTCGACACAACAGTGCCCTTGATAAGCGATTAACATTTTGAGCTATCATAGGATGTTTTACTGCCTGATGCAGCTGGGATAAACCTAGCAGAGGATCCCCTGACAAGGTAGTGGTAACACCACGCAGTGCAAATAATTCAGGATAATATTCCATTCCTTGTTCAGGTAGAATCTTCAACCAGGTAGAGAGAAGATTTATTCGACCGGTGTGAAATAAGGGGCTGCTGGCCTGGTAAATTAATCCTGCCATGGCTTTTGTATCGCCAATTTCCTGAACCACCGCAAAGGCTTTTTCCCAGGCAGAATCTTCCCGGTAAACCTCCAGGAGACGATACAGAATTTGTGTGGTGTTGTCTGGGTCCTGAACTCGAGACTGATATTTCAAATAATCGCGGAACAAATGGTGATAGCGAAGCCAGGTGCTGCCGTCTTCAATAGGCTGCACAAACAAGTTATTTTGTTGTACTTGTGAGATCAATTTTGACCAATTAGTACCCCGGGGAGATTTACCAAGAACCCGCTTGCAGAAATCAGCATTAAATATTTCCAGGTAAGATGTTCTTAGTAAAAAATCCTGGAGCAGGGGAGATTGTTGAGTAAATACTTGTTCAGTCAAGTAATTGAAGAGATCTACCCCTGACACCTTGGCTGCCCGGGATTGGCCGATCAGTTCGTGTGGAGCGGATTCAGCTGAAAGCAATAATCCAGTGATCCAACCTTCCGTTTCTGTTGCCAGAGTCTGAGAGTCCTGGTCAGAGATGTTAATTTGGTAATTATCCTTAAGCAATTGCTTGATTTCCAGGGGCTGAAAGGCCAGATCTTCAAATCCTAATCCTTTAACATAGGAACGACTGACCATTAAAGCCAAATCAGGAAGGTCAAACCGGGTCCGAGAGGTAAGAATAAAGTGGCAATTTTCATCTACTTTCTGGCCAAGATCACTAAGGAAATTATTGATCTGTTGATTATTTTCAATAAGGTGGTAGTCGTCGAGGATCACAACAAAATATTCGGGGATATTTTCGTAGATATCATTTACCAGGGTTCGGTTTAATTGTTCTTGATCAAAAGAACCTGATGAAGAATTGTCGACCAGGGATATTGTCTGGGAACCGAAATTTGGAAAAATCAGCTGGATCGATTTAAGCAGATGAGTAAAGAAACGATGGATATCCTGATCAAGGGGATCGAGGGAGAGCCAGCAGACTGGATATTCTGCCTGGTGGGCATAGTCAACCAACAATGAGGTTTTTCCGTATCCCGCCGGAGCTGAAATCAATGTAAAGCGGTAATCCAGGACATCGTCCAGCAGAGTCAACAGGCGGTTTCTGCTGATCAGATCCGACCGTCTGCGGGGCAAGAGAATTTTTGTGCGTGTTACAGATACACTCATTAGCGGTATTCACTAAAGTTTGGGGATAGTTCAAACATGTTACACTACTCATTATAGAGCAAAAAGCTGCAGGTTATGGTGGGAGATTAATAATCTGAATTTCCGGATTGATGAAAATAGAAGAGCCCCTTGGGGGAGAGAAACGGATTCGATGCAATCAAGTGATCAGGTAATTATCAAGCGTTTATGGTGGGCTGTTTTCTGGGTTTCATTTCCCTTTGGTGTACTGAGCTTTCTTCTACCCATCTATGGAAAGGAATTAGGAGCGAGTGCCCTGGAAATAGGGGGATTCTTTTCTGCCCTTTCTCTGGTTCCGGCGATAATCCGACCTTTCTTAGGACGAGCTTTGGATCGCTGGGGAAGAAGACCTTTCCTGGTGCTGGGATTCGCAGGATACCTGCTGGCTACTCTGGTATTTGCCTTTGCTGATACAGTTATTTTATTGATAGCAGCGCGGTTCTTGCAGGGGGTTGGAACGGCATTTTTATGGATTGCCGCTTTTACAATGATTGCAGATCTTGCTAAAACCTCTGGTAGAGGACATGAGTTTGGCTCCATTGATGAAGCGTCCTACCGGGGTGGATTAATAGGCACTACGATCGGATTCTGTCTGGTTCTACTCCTGGAACAGACTACAAATATCTCCTTTGAAAAAATCTGGTTCTGGTTGTTCCTTTTGTACCTGGTTCCGGTTGGAATTGCTCTTATTATAGGATGGTCTGGTACCCGGGAGACAATGCCCAGGGAAATATTAATAGGGACAAAAAAAAATAAAATATCCAAGCAGCTGCTGGCTTTAATGGGTATCGTGATGATTACCGGAGCATCCCAGACAATGGTGTGGCCATTGTTGATGATTTTCTTACAGGATCGTTTAGGAGCAGGAATTGGTTTATTGGCTATAGCGTATATACCAGCAGCATTGATAAGTTCTTTCCTGCCATCGAGAATGGGTAAAATATCGGATCTCTTGGGTCGGAAAAAGCCTATGATTATTGGGCTGATAATCGGGGCTGGCGCGTCCTTATTCATCCCTCATCTGAAAAGTGTTATTGGGTTGACTACGCTCTGGTGCCTGGAAACAATTGGATTTACTGTATCAATTCCAGCAGAACGAGCTCTCGTCGCCGATATTGCTGGAAAAGACGTTAGGGGAACTAGCTATGGTATGTACACCTTCTCGTATTTCCTCGGAGCAGCATTAGGTCCCTTAGCAGGGGGTTGGCTCTATGACAATATAAGTCACGCTATACCTTTTTACCTGAATACAGCCGTATTGATTATTGGAGCGATATTAGTTGGATTCGTGCTGCACGAACCGAATCAAGAATCGCAAGAGATCTATCTGCCGAATTTGTAGAACCTAATTCCTTCCCTGTAGGGACAATTCCCCTTTTAAATACTCCCTTTCCTGTAGAATAGTTTGTTATACTGGAACAGAACATACGTTCTATTTATTTGATAGATTATACAAGGAAATAATGAATAAAAACGGATTTTATCGACCAGTAAGCTGCCGGAAAGAAGAAGAATACTACATTGAGGATGATGAAAACTCAAAAGATGTTGAATATAAACCTGTTGAATTTGTGAGTTATCGACCTCATCCGGGGGAATTGGTTATAAGGGTAGATGGAGTTGCCAGGGTGATTTACCGCAGGCAGCTTTATGCCCGGAAAAAAGTTATTCTATGACTGTTAGCGGATATTCTTCAAATCAATAAGACTCCAGCGCATCACCATTAGCAATTTCTGGTTTTGTAATAACGGAATATGCATCATGCTTGGTATAAAACCAGGACTGAAAATCTTTCAAGCTATTTATACCTTTTTTTGTATCCAGCATAGTATTCAAACTCTTTTTCTCGCGGGAGATTCGAGCTTCGAGAGCCTTCTGGGATAAGCCTTTATTGGGCACACTCTCGTAGGTAAGCTGATAGGGCATATTTAACGGAGACAAACTATATATCCATTCAAAAGCAACTTCTGTTCTTGGAAGATGGAATTCTGACGTTATGACTAACAGATGCTGCAATTTTACCGGATCAGTAAAAAGCAATCTGGAAAAATAAGCATTCCCAATCGTATCGTAGGAACTGATCTCTGTTAATAGTTGAGATGGATCCAGACCCTGGTGAACCAGGTACAAAGCAGCCTGACGGGATTCAAAAATCGGGAACCCGTCTTGATCAAGCGGAGGCGGTTTATGAACGGTACCCCCGGATAAAAAAGCGATATACCGGGTTTGCGAGATTAACGATATAGCTCGATCAAGGCGAGCTATAGTCCAGGGCGGCAAGGAACCATCAGGTAATAATCCGCCACCGGGAATGAAGATGCAGTCATTGTGTGCCATAGAGATTAGTGTAATTGTTTAGTGCAATCCAGTAAATACCTTCTCCTTAATTATTTACACATGACCCAGTTCCAGCCGGATCCCATTTGCATTGTGGTGCTGGGCAGGATGAACGTGTATTGAAATCAGAGCACTGAGTATCACCCGAAGGTTCTTCTTCAGATTTATCCGCTGGTTTTGCTTTGGGTATATCCGTCGGTTTTGGAGGCGGTTGAACAATTTCCAACCCAAAATCTCCCGGTATCAGAATATAACATTTTTTTCCGTTAATTACTGTTACTTTCCACTCTGATCCGTAGACTTGGCCTAGGAGGGGGATTGTATCGCCAGCGTGTGTATTTTCTACAAGATGGTATCGAGTATCAGGACCTGCCCGGCAGTTAGTATTTTCTTCCAAAATCCAGGGGGCAAATATCTGTTCAATTTTGTCCCATCCAAAGTTCTGGTTTATCTTCTGATAACCATCCCCCAGGGAGATTGTTGCTCCAGTAACGTCCTGGTTTGTTAACGGTTCAGTCCAGATTCCATTAACTAAATCTCCAATATTATAGCTTGATGACGATTGCTGGTTTGTGATTGAAACGCAGTATTCTCCGGGCGTCAGAACTATAAACTCGTACCAGCCGTAGGGGGCGTTTTGATGATCTAACCCAGTAGAAGGGCAGGGACCCGCGCCGAGATCAACTCGGACATCGATTAACACAGTTGTTTCTGTTTCTGTATCCCAATTTCCATCGGCGTGAATCCCAAAGCCTCCTGTTATTTTGCAATTGGGATCTAAAACAAATTGGTTTCCGAGGGGAATTGAAAAACTAGTTTGAGGACACTGGTCCTGATAAACCATGCCCCTGATTTCTGCTGAGCAGTTGGAGTTTGTAACCCAGCTAAAACTATAAGTATCAGAAAAGGGACCGACTGTTGATCCGTCCCTGGCAGCAATTCGCCAATAGACAGTTGAACAGTCAGGAAAAGATTCTTCTAAATGCATAAAGTGATTGGAAGTGACGCCAGATTTGAGGATATTTACAAAATTTGGATCAGATGCAAATTCATAAGTATAGGACATGGGTAGACAGTTTCCCGGGTAGTACCATTGAAATTTGTAAGAAGAACTGGGGCTGATCCAGCTTTGATCGTGGGGGAGCTTCAGTTCAGGTGCGAGGAGAGAGTTTTGCGAGCAGACAGGTCCTGTATAAAAGGTACGAAATTCTGAGATTTTCCCGTATATGAGGCCGCTTGTGCGATACGAATAGGCATGCCAGGTATATTCTCTTCCAGGTTTTAACGCGGACTCCGGGGACAGGAAAGAGTTGAACCCTGAGGTATAAAAGGCGCTGCCATAATTACTAGTATCCGCCCAAGAAATAGATACACTAAATTGTTCTGGAGTGCAAGATTCATTATGATGCCAACTGAAGGTGGGTGTTAGTGAACTGACTATCTCCCCATCTGCAGGCCCGTCTAAGATAACGTCAAAAGTTGCATATTCGGCGGTTGTGCAAATTGGATCGCAGCCTGCTGTGAGAAAGACAATTGGGATAATTACCAGAATAAGTGCTAGTTTCTTTTTTGACATTGGATTCTCCTCATGCATAGAATTGCGTTTGACTGGTTCTAATAAGAGCAGAATCCCGCTCCTGAATTAGCATGCCAGGCGAATGTCATTACGAAGAACCGATAAAACAATCAAAAGAAATCCATTAAGCAGCAACGGAGATATTTCTCCCATTTTTGTATTATTACAGAAAAATGCCAAATTTCAATCCGATTTCGGCATTTTATGCAATTTTAGAGTAGTTGAACGCTCTACAATTGAAATTTTCCATCCTTCATGAGGATTTTTCCATCTACATCTATTGTACAATCTGTGGGGACTACATCAACATGAACCTCTGAGGACCAAGCCGCACCGGTTTTATATCCAATCGGATTTCCAAATGCTACATGAATCCCGGGGATTTTTTCATCCTGAAGCAGGTTACCGCTTAATTCAGTAACTGCGATATTTGTCCCGATCGCAAACTCACCCACTCGCAGGCCATTTTCTGATGAATTAAGGTATTTCCAGACTTCTTGGGCAATTTCATCGTTATCGCAAATGACCTTTTCAACCAGACTGTCCTGAATTTGAAAAGTGACTGGTGTGTCCAGCACGCCGTATTTTGGTGAAAAATAATCTCCCAGAACATCTGCAATCAGGATGCCATTTACTTCAGCCGGGCAGGTGAACACCTCCCCTTCTGGCAGATTTCCCCAATCGCCAGATTGATGGTACAGCCCGTGGCAGGGAACCCAGTTGTAATCCGGGTTAAATTTTACAGTAATGTCTGATCCTTTAGCAGATGTAACTCGGATGATTTTAGCATCTTTCACTATGTCGGTAATCTCCAAAGTTATCCGATTGATCTCAATATAATCTGCTGTCATGCCTTCTTTGATTAGTTGGGGTGTGATGCTAACCATATGGGCATGGCGAGGAGCTGGCAATCCGCTATTTGCATAGGCTTGGCGAGATTTTGCGCCCAACTCCATCCGCATTTTAATTTCTCCCTCTTTGCTATCCGCGGCATAAAATGTCACTGACGGTTTAAAATCAAGCATATCAGTGAGCAGGGTATCAGGAAGCGTTGTGAGCGGTCGTTCTCCATAGTTTTCTAAGTTGATTGTTTTGGTCAGGGCGCCAGTTTTTTCAGATTCACGGGAAAGGGCTTCTCCAATAACCCGGGTTTCAAGATCGGTAATAACGAGAACCCGGTCTTTTTCTTCAATTTTCATGCAGACCTGAACTGCGTTATGGATCCCCAGATTAAATTTGTTGTCAGTCATACTGATCTCCTTGAAAATTACTTTTGTGTTTTTTTAATGTGTATCTGGGTTAGATATTAAATCTGAAGAATATGACATCACCATCTTGGACGATATAATCCTTTCCTTCAATTTGTAGTTTACCGACCTCTTTCACGGCCGCAGTGTTTCCGTATTCAACAAATACTGAAAAAGGGATCACTTCTGCCTTAATAAACCCTTTCTGAAAATCTGTGTGAATTTGACCGGCTGCTTCCGGAGCCCTGGCACCATTTGTAACCGTCCAGGCTCTTGCCTCTTGATCATTGTAGGTGAAGAAACTGATCAAGTTAAGGGTTCGATATCCAGTGTGGATGACCTGTTCTAAGCCGCTGATTTGTATGCCAGTTATTTCCATGTATTCTGATTTATCGCTCTCGGCCAGCAGGTTCAACTCAGATTCTATTAGAGCGCTGATTTGAACTACTTCAGCCCCCTCATTGGTGGCGATTTCCGTTATTTTCTTCAGGGCAGGGTGTTCTGAATTGAGATTCTCTTCTGCTATATTGGCAGCATAGATAACGGGTTTTGCGGTTAAAAAACGCAGCTCCTGGTCAAGTTCAGTGAAATTTGGATCATTCTTCTTTGGGAAAACTGATAAGGGGTTTCCCGATTGTAAATGCTTCTGTATTAATTTTGCCATTTCTAAACTTGGGCTTAGCTTTTTATCACCTTTTATCTGCCTGGATAGCTTCTCAATCTTTTTTGTGATTTGCTCCAGATCAGACAATATAAGCTCAACCTGAACTATCTCGATATCTTGTTTTGGATCGGGATGCTCGCTGATGTGGACAACATTGGGATCTTCGAAGCAGCGCACGACATGTAAGAGAGCGTCCGTATTACGGATTGTTCCCAGAAATTGGTTCCCCAGGCCTTCACCCTGGCTGGCGCCTTTCACCAGGCCCGCGATATCCAAAAATTCGATGGTTGTCTTGATTGAGTTTTTTACCCCCACCATATCTGCAAGTTTATCCAACCGGTTATCTGGTACTGGAACCAGAGCCTGGTTGGGTTCAATTGTACAAAAAGGATAGTTGGCTACCTCTGCATTTTGTGCCTGAGTTAATACATTAAAGAGTGTGCTTTTTCCAACGTTGGGTAGACCAACAATGCCGATCTGCAGCGGCATATAATCCTCCTCCCGGGTGAGATAATTCTATTTCATTCATACCAGATAACCCTTCAAAAAAGCCAAGTAAATAGCAACTATGGTAAGATGGAGAAGTTCGAAATTGGACATTCATATCAGTAACCGAAGCTACTAAAAAGATATCTCGATTATAGTACATAGAATTATTACTAGTATATATATTTTGAAGGAGAACCTGCAATGACAATTGCTATTATTTCAGATACAGATACCAGTTTACCTGCCAGTAGTTTAAACGAATATGGAATTCGCCAGGTCTCAATCACAATCCACTTCGGGGAAGAGATTCTGAAAGCCTGTTCGGATATTACTGATGAACAATTGGTAGAACGAGTAAAACAAGAAGGTAAATTGCCCACAACTGCAGCGCCGTCCCCAGGGGATTTTTCTGAAGCTTATCAAGAAGCATTTGAAAACGGCGCAGATGAAATCATCTGTCTCACAGTCAGTGGTGATGTAAGTGCTACTTACGCAGCGGCGGTGACTGCTAAAGAACTTCATCCCGGAAAAGAAATTACTATTTTTGATACAAAAAGTATCAGTATGGGTCAGGGATTTATGGTCTTAAAAGCGGCCGAACTTGCCCGGAAAGGAAAAAATCGGGAAGAGATTCTTGCTGCTGTTGCGCAGGTTCAAGAAAGAACCCATTTATTTGCTGCCCTGGATACATTAAAATTTATGGCTATGAGCGGCAGAGTTGGAAACCTGACTGCAGAGATGGCTGGCGTATTAAATATTAAACCCATTTTAACCATCAAGGACGGCAAGCTGGATTTACTTGAAAAAGTCAGAACCAGGAAAAAAGCCTGGAACAGGGTGCTTGAATTGACTGCAACTGCATTAGGTGACGGCGAAATTGAAAATATTTTTATTTTACATGTGGCTGCCAAACAGGATGCTGATGAATTTGGAAAAATGCTCCGAGAGACTATTCCATGCCCGGACGTTATTCCTCTTACTGAGTTAACCCCGGGTCTTTCTGTTCATACAGGAGCAGGCCTGGTTGGAGTTGCCTTTACAACAAAAGAATAAGTTGCACTTTGTAACCTTTGTAGGGTTATGTTTTAAAGCCTTGGCACTTACCATTATTTAAATGACCCGGAGCAAAATAATCTGCTTGGAGCCTGGTTTGAAATTCCTTATAAAAGTAATCTATTACGAGAGGTCTGAATAATTTATAATATTAGTGGAATTTAGCGGTTAAGTGCGAGATAACTGGAGGAAAAAGAATGGAAAATTCAAAATACAACGCCACGGTAGTAGGGAAAATATTACTTACACCAGATATCATGACTTTACGAGTTGATACCGATGAGCCCCGGGAGGAATTCAGCGCTGGGCAATATACTGTTGTTGGATTATACGGGAGCGAAGAGCGTTCACCAAATTCAACTACAGAACCTGAACCAGTAGATCCTGAAAAATTACTTCAGCGCCCATATTCGATTGCTTCAGCAACAGGTCAGCTGCAGCAGTTTGAATTTTATATATCTCAGGTGAAATCGGGCCAGCTCACACCACGGTTGTTTAACCTGAAACCTGGAGATCGGATTTTTGTAAGTAAACGGATTGTAGGTGTATTTAAATTGGCCGAAACTCCAGAGAACCAGGATATTGTCATGATTGCAACCGGGACTGGAATGGCTCCCTATATTAGTTTTTTGAGATCTTACCTGGTTTCAAGGCCGGAATCCAAGATGGCAGTGATTCAAGGAGCAGCGAAACAATGGGACCTGGGATATTTCAGTGAACTTTCCTTCCTTGAAAATTCCTTTGATAACTTTGCGTATTTACCCACCTTAACTGATGCTGACGAAACCTGGAATGGATACCAATTCTGGATTGAAGATATGCTTGAAAAGAATGTCCTGAAAGATGAAGCCGGAATCGAGATTGATCCTGCTAAAACCCATTTCTTCCTGTGTGGAAATCCGAAGATGGTCGAAAATGTATCGGAGTGGTTACTAAAACGGAAATACACCAAACACACTAGGAAAGAAGCAGGAGCGCTGCATATTGAAGAGTTCTGGTCGTAATTTAAGGAAATGGCATTAATATAAAACCTGAAGTAATTTTAGCCTCAGGTTTTATGTTTTATTATATATTTTAGCTAGGAAAGAGGGATGGAAAAATTCCATCCGGAATCCAATGAGATATTAAACTAAAGCGGCTTTGAAAAATGAAGATTAATGATATTTTAATTAGTACCTGGAATAATATTAGAAAAATATCTAATATTATCCGGGCTTCTGTAATAAGTTTTCAACGGGAAGGTGGCACCAGAGGTGCTGCAGGAATGGCTTATTACACCTTGTTTTCTTTATTCCCATTGTTAATCGTTTTAGTAACTATCGGATCTTATTTTGTGGATGCCGGAGAAGCAACCAGCCGTGTTGCGCAGTTGATTTTCGGCGTGATACCCGTTGGGCAAGAGCTCGTGGAAAGGAATATTGAGCGTATTGTTGTTTTTCGAAATTCTATAGGCCTCCTGGGATTAATCGGTTTATTGTGGTCCGGATCGAACGCTTTTTCCATGATGGTTCACAACATAATCAGCGCCTGGCCGATAGATGAGAGAAGAACATTTTTCCAAAAGAGGTTATTTGGACTGGTAATGGTTATTATCTTAATTCTGGTTCTGTTTTTACTAACTTTGTCCTCAACCGTTTTAAATTTACTTGTGAAATTCCAAGATTCAGTACCGGGATTGGATATGTTTGTTACATCCTGGATCTGGGGTTTTGGCTCAAATTTACTTTATTGGGGCGTACCATTTTTATTATTCTACAGTCTTTACCGAATAATCCCGATGGGCAGAGTTCCCATTAAGGCAGCTTGTTTCAGCGCGTTGGTAATTTCACTAATCTGGCGCCTGGCATCCAGCTTATTTCAGTGGTACCTAAGAAGCGGATTCGCTCGATACGAAGTGATCTTTGGTTCTTTGAGTGCAATAGTTGTCCTCTTATTCTGGATTTATATCAGCAGCGTTATTCTCTTTTTTGGAGCTCACCTGTGTGCCGCAAGTTCAGTAAGGACCCCCGCATTAAATCCTAATTCAAACATTAGCGGTAAATAGAGAATTAAAACTCTCTAGATAATCTAACAATCTACAGGATTATGAAAATTGGGGGATCATTCTGGGAAAGACCAATCCAAAAATACACTTAATATGGCAAGATTTTCTGCGAAGTCTGAATCCTGGTGATTCGTCAATTCGATATCGACCGCGGGGATTCCCTGATCAGATACCCAGTCAATCAGTTGGCCGGTATAGGCGCAGCCGGCTTCGATAGGCGGATAGGGATAATCGCATACTGCAGCTATGGATTCGGCAAGAGAGAGTGATCCAGGATCTGGCGGTTGACCTCCAGGAAAAATTCCCAGAGCCGCGCTGTGATAACTGATAAAAGCCTGGAAATCGTGAGCCTTAATGAAAGCCATTAATGCTCTGGTTTCCGGTTCAGAAGCTGGGGCAGTTCCTCCTGTGATTGGAATGTAATCCCAGCATCCTATTCGAGGCCAATCTGATTGCCAATAAGAGGGAAAATTCCGATTAAGATCCACATTGTTTTCGTTAGCTCTTCCTCCAAATCCGGTTGACCTCGCATACCCATCAGGATTAAAGGCGCGCAATAAGTACAAAGTTTGTTCTGGCGGAACAATTTCAGGATGATTCTCTAGATATTCTATAAGCTCATCTGCCAGCACAATCGTATTCCACTCATATCCTCCATGGATGCCTGCAACGATCATCTTCTCGATCGGACCATCCCCGAATTTATAGACCTGCAGAGGCCGACCCGCAACGCTTATTCCAATCACCTCAGGCTGCGGATTTTCAGGTGTCGGGCTGGGAGGTATAGTTGTAGGAGTAGATGGTACAGGAGTGATTGTTAGCGGTATGGATGTGACCGATGGCGATGATTGGAGGGTTGAAGAAGGAGTATTTGTTATCTCAATAGTTATCGGCCCGGAATTAATGCCGGAAGTATTAATAACAAATAACGCGATTAGTCCAACAGCGAGGACAGCTGCGATCCAGAGCAATAAAACAATTCTGGACAGGCTTTTGCGTGTAGACATAAGAAGCATCTTTTTATTATCTGGGGAACTATTAAGGGTCAGGATTAGTCAGAACAGTCACTGAGTCAATCAATAGTGTATTACAGCCAGTATCAATCCAGGTTCCTAGAAACGTTTCATCCATCTGATAAGTTTTAATTGAATATATTTCTCGTCCAGAAATATTAACGATATCCCAGTTATTGATAGCAAGCAATTGTTGGTAGATGGCTTTATTTGCCGGTACAGCGTGGATTAAATTTATGGATCCAGCAGGCTGTTCTGGATTGGCGGATTTCCAGATGAATTTGTGATTGACTACACTGGTATCAACCAGTTCTGGGTTGGAGAAATCTGCGGTTGTGACCAGGATATCGTGTGTGAGAATTTTGAATTCATTGATCCGGATCGGCGATACGTGCCGGACTGTACCAAGATACTTTGTGTGTCCTTGGCCTTCAAATTGAACTTCCCAATATAAATCATCGGATGCTATTTTTTCATATGAATTGCTTATAACCAGGCTGTCAAAGTCCGTACCAACTAAGCCAAAAAAACTGGTATTTGCCCGAAAATAAAAAAAGCCTCCCGTTACAATAATAATAATAAGCAGTATTAATCCACAGGATGGAGGCAGGGAAACTGTCCATTGAAAAAACAGGCGAAGTAATCCACCCAGTGGGGAGGGTTGATCGGTTGACATCTCAGGGTGAGTTAAGTTATCTACAGTGGGTGTTGAAGTTTCTTCGGGCATGGAACCCTGTGTTTGATCCAGTTTCTTGAGATAACGTTTTGCGCCTTGATGGGTGGGATCCATTGATAAAATACGGTTTAATATCGTTCGTTTTTCTTTATCGTTGACTGCTACTTCTAAAGCCCAGGTCCAGGCCGTTAGATTGGAGGGATTTTCTTTAACTTCAGCCAGGATTATCTTTCGGGCTTGTTCCCGATTACCTTCTTGTATTAGTTGAATGGCTGCCTGTAATCTGTTGTTCATAATGAACATAGAAAGAGTGATTCTATTGAGATATTGGTCTCGGACATTCTTGGAACATTCTCAAATCTTACCACGATTTTAGATATCCTTCTTAGAGGGAAACAGACAATTTTATAAAGGAAAACCAGAGGGGGAAATTAATTAGGATAGTTTAATGAGCACTCATTTGTAAACCGGACCGTTAGGTTATAACCCGAACTTATGGATTGAGAAATGAAAGTAAATATTAACTCTTTGCTAGCGTTGCTCCCGACAGTTCTTGACCCGCCAGTCCAACCCGATGTGATAACGACTGATGGGGGCGGTGCGGATTGGTCCCATATTTTTGCCGAACCAAAAAAGATCTTATCGAGGGAATCATTTCCTGCAGGCCAGCTCAGGTTTATCTGTGATATTGATATTGCGGCAACAGAGTTATTGTTTATACTCCAGGCGGCTCTTTTTGTTTCAGTATAAAAACCACTGATTGAGATTGACCCGCAAGGATTGGGAGTAATTGAGGGCGGTACCGGGGTGTTTGAAGGTGGAGGTTGGGTAAATGTGTTTGTGGGTGGAGGTTGAGTAAATGTATATGTTGGCGGTAGAGAAGTGCTGGTTGATGGAGATTCAGTTTTAGTTGGGAGACCTGGAACATCAGTATCTGTTGGGGTAAGGCTGGATTCAATTAGGGATTCAGCAGTGGAAGTGGATGTGTATTTAGATACAGGTGTGTTTGTCTGTGTTAAATTTTCCGGAACTGGCGTGTTAGTCCCTTGAGAAACAATACTGGTGGGTGGTTGAGGAGTTATCGAAGCGACACTTTCAAAAAAATTCTGATTTACCTGAGTTAGGCGAATAGAAAGATCCTGGATATTAGGATTTTGATCCCAGATTGCATCGATAACCAGCTGCAATTCCATAGGTTGGATTTGCATGTATGCCGGATCCTGGGAATAATTGGCTTGTTTTGACGAGTGGAGGTTTACAGGAAGAGGAGTGCTTTTTGCAAGTAATGATCCGAAATTTTGGTATATTGCAGCTATAAAAATCGCAACAATCAGACAAATACTAAATCCAATCAGCACCATACGGGCGATGGAACTCTTTTTTAAGATAAGAACAAATCTTTTGATCATTACATTCATCGCCCGTGATTTATGCTCTTGATCAGATTAATATAACAGTTGACGGAATGGAGAGTTCAATTAATCATCCACAAAATGTTTAAAAAAGAAATCAACTATATTTGGATCAAAATGGGTACCACGATTTTCAAATAAATATTTTAAAGCTTCTTCTCTTGTCCAAGCCTGACGGTAGGGTCGGCTTGAGGCTAAGGCATCAAACACATCTGCGACTGCAAAGATCCTGGCAGATAATGGTATGTCTTCACCTTTAAGACCATAGGGATATCCCGTCCCATCCCATTTTTCATGGTGATAAAGCGGAATTTCAAGAGATTCCTTTAGGAAACTAACGGGTTTTAGCAGCTCCACTGCGTACAATGGGTGTTTTCTCATGATGGTCCATTCTTCTTCTGTCAGGGGACCAGTTTTTCGAAGGATATTGTCAGGGATACCGACTTTCCCGATATCGTGAAGAAGGGCTCCTCTCCGCATGGATTCATGTTCTGCATCGCTGATCCCCATCATCTCTGCCATCTTTAAAGTAAGCTCAACAACACGTTTACTGTGGCGGTCAGTATTATGGTCCCGGAGTGAAAGGGCTCGAGACCATCCTTCCAGACTATTATCATAAGCTTCAACTAATTCAGATTGAGAGAGTTTCAGGCTCTTTAGCATCTGGTTAAACGAATTGGTTAATGTGGCAACTTCGTTTGTTCCAGGCGTATCAAGGGCAACCAAATAATTACCAGACGCCACTTCTTCTGAGGCCTTTGCTAAATTCTCAAGCGGTTTTGAGATACGGTTTGCCAGACGGTAACCGATGATCAGGATCAAAGAGATGAATGCGCCTAGAGCAATAAATATTTGAGTTCGAGTAATCCAGCTGGTATGCACAAGGAAGGTTTGTGGTAAAGAAGCACCGATTAAACCAATATCTCGATCATTCCTAACTTCCCAGGGACCCAGAAGCTCAGTATAGGTCAAATCAGCTACGAATTTGGTATTCAAGAAACTGCTTTCATCTTGAGTTGCCAGAACTTGGGAAACCAGATCAGAAGGAATATTTTGATTCTCAAGGAAAGTTGTAGCTAGAATTGTTCCCTCAAAATCGTAGATTGTGGTTTGTGCTAATGTTGTTTCCCGCAGTTCTTGCACCAGGGAAGGTAATGACATTCCGACCAATGCTGTACCTACTAATTTATCCTGGTTTAGAATTGGTCCGGCAATATAAAATGTCTGCCCCCAGGGCGGATTTTCCAATCCCGCAAATTTATCTCCAAAGCCGTCAATATTCTCGCCCAGAATTAGTCGAACTAGAGCTGTATCGCTGAAAAACTCACCACCAGTAGAATACTGATAATCTTCAATGGTGCTTCCAGTTCGGTGACGTAATGAGTAAATAGTAGAGCCATTAGCATTAATGATTTCGATGTTTTCTACTTGTGAATTGACTGCAAGAGGATACACGAGACGGTGAATCAGGTCTATATCCTCTGTGGTAACCGCGTCTGCCAGCCCGACGGTATTCGTGACTAATCGCAAAGATTCGAGAAGTTGATCTTCCTCGAGAACCATCCATTCAGAGGATAATTTGCCAACCTCTACAAGTTGATTGGCAAATCGTTCTTCAGCAGAATCAAATACAATCCTGGTAGTGATGTATGTTACTGCGAGAGTAAATATTAATGATAGAACAAGGTAAGGCAAACTGATTTGGAATCGGATCGGATAGGTTAATCGGGCTTTCTTTTGGAGAGATTCTAGGATATCAATATCCGTTAATTTATCTTCCAGGGCGAGAGTTAATCTTTCAGGAGTAAGAGGATGTGTTAATACTTTCCATTTAACAAGATCCGAAAAATAAGATTTTGGAAGGCCGGCTTTTGAAAAATAAGTTAATATTACTGTAGTTCTTTGGAACTTTTCTAGTAATAGGGGAATTGACTTTGACCACTTTGAGCCAAGTAATGTGACATCAATCAAGATCAGGTCGGGAAGGGATATTCGTAGCTGCCGGCTGGCATCTTTTAGTGAAAAAACCGTCTGAACTTCTTCTCCCCATCCATTTAAAATGCGGGATAATTCAGTTGAGGTATATTTATCGGGCTGAATGATCAATATTGATCGATTCATAGTAGCTGCACTGATTAGAACGGACTGCTAAGGTACAGCTGGTTAGATCTGATTTATAATATTATAAATCAGATCTAACCAGCACATATGGCTTCATTATAAAAGTGAAGGTGTGAATTTTAACTTTACAAACAGCTTACAGGATTAAATATTTCAGTTTAATCAATGCGGTGAATTAATTATTTGCAGGTGAGTTGTACTGATGACAATTGAGGTCCGATGATACAAATCTCAGGGATAAACCTACCTTTTGATCATAATGATGAGGATCTTCGTTTGGCAGTGCTGAAAGCATTGAATGTTATTGCTGGTGATTTGATCTCAATCTCAATAAAAAAAACCAGCCTGGATGCCAGAAAAAAAACAGCTATCCGGCGAGTGTATACACTTCAGATTGAATTATCTGATGAAAAAAGTGTCTTAAGCAAACACAAAAACGATCATAATATCACTGAAGCGAAGATAAAAGAATACCAAATTCCAGCCTTGATCAGGAAACCAGATTTACGGCCGATTGTAATTGGCACAGGGCCCGCTGGTTTATTTGCTGGGTTAATCCTTGCGGAAGTAGGTCTAAACCCTTTATTGATAGATCGTGGGAAACCTGTTAGAGAAAGAACTAAAGATACATATAACTTCTGGAACAACCGGGAGCTTAATCCAGAATCAAATGTACAGTTTGGTGAAGGCGGTGCGGGTACCTTTTCTGATGGAAAGTTGCAAACCCGGGTGAAAGATAAATTGAACAGGGATAAAAAAGTACTTCAAGAGCTGGTTATGGCTGGGGCTCCGGAGGAAATTCTTTATAAGAATAAACCCCATGTAGGCACAGCAAAACTAGTTAAAGTTGTTGAAAATATCCGGAAAAGAATAATCAGACTGGGGGGGGAATATGAATTTCAATCCAGGGTTGATGATTTATTAGTGAATGAAAATAAACTTGAAGGCGTCAAGCTGCAAAATGGTAAGGAAATATTCAGCAACCAGGCTATTTTGGCGATAGGCCATAGCGCTAGAGATACATTTCAGATGCTGCAGGATCGGGGGGTAAAGCTCGAAGCCAAGCCATTTTCTGTTGGTTTCCGGATTGAACATCCCCAGGAACTAATTAACCTGAGCCAATACGGTAGACATGCCAAAAACCCTCGATTAGGAGCAGCGGATTACCAGTTGGCGCACCATAGTTCTTATGGAAGAACGGTATACAGCTTCTGTATGTGCCCTGGAGGAACAGTTATTGCTGCTTCATCCGAACTTGGGACAGTAGTAACAAATGGTATGAGCCAGTATAAACGGAATGAAATCAACGCGAACAGTGCCATAGTTGCGGAAGTGGTGCCTGCTGATTTTGAGAATTACCCTCTTGGTGGAATTGATTTTCAAAGGCAATGGGAAGAAAAGGCATTTATTGATGGTGGTGGAAATTTTAATGCGCCCTGTCAATTGGTTGGAGATTTCCTCGGCGGGAAATCCTCAGATGCTTTAGGATCTGTGCAGCCTTCGTATCTTCCAGGGATCAGATTAAATGATTTGCGGAAATCTCTTCCAGGTTCAGTTGTAGCTGCAATACAGGAGGCGCTGCCAGCGTTTGATAAAAAAATACGAGGATTTTCCAATCCGGATGCAGTGCTGACTGGTATCGAAACCAGAACCTCATCTCCGGTCCGTATCTTACGGGGACGAGATTATCAAAGTATATCTATCCAGGGTTTATATCCTGCAGGAGAGGGTTCAGGGTATGCGGGAGGTATTTTATCCTCGGCCATGGATGGAATAAAGGTTGCTGAAGCCCTTATAAAGCATATTAATGGGGAAGATTGATGTTTTTGGATGGGAATTTATTCCAGGATTGAACAATTCTTAAGGTTTGGACTATTTATATCGAAAGTGAGTAGTTTCTATTTTAAAATGGTAGGTTTTTACATATGCGGGTCAATATTTATAGAGAAATAATAGATCCAGGTGATTTTGAAGGGGAATAAGGGAAAAATCGCCTTTATCAACTATCAAAATTGTTGTGAAAATTTACATATATATGTAATATAATTTAATCTGCGTAAATTTACGCATTTTTGTAGTTAAACTACAGGCTTCATACGGTAATGAAATTATTCTTTGAAAGTGAGGATCTTATAACTACGAGAGGAATTTTTGAATAATTCAAAAAGGTCGATCTTTTTTCGCGTTTTACTCTTATTGGTAACTCTTCTGAGTTTAGTTTCGCCTCCCCAATTTTCAGTAAAAGCCGCACCTGAATTTACAGTTACTCCTATCACCTGGAATGTAATCGGTCTGGATAGCAACAATGTTGATGTTGGTCCAAATAATTTCCCTGTCGGTATCCGGGTGTGCAATACCTCAACCGGTGATAATGCAACCGATGTGACCGCCACATTTGCCTGGGATGATGGTAATGACCTATATACTGGTCACACCTATATCAACTTGCGGTCTGGCTCCTTGAGCAGCATAACACTCCCGGGCACACTCGCGGCCAATGGGGCCTGTACGGATTTCTACTTTGAGGCTACCGTCGATCGCGATTCTGGGGCGTACGATCAATCCCGTCTCTACCATATCGATATCACCTCCGATGAATTGGTAACGGCAACGAGTACTCAGCCCCGCGAATTATATGTTGAGCATCTAATTTCTCAGAGCCGGAACTCGACCACAGATATCGAACTGGATGGTGATTCGATCCCGCCTGGCGGATCGATGGTTCTCATGGTTGGGAGCACCTACGATATTACCTTATATGGATCTACGGCTACTAATGGATATGAACAGATCGAGACATTTATCAATTTCCCGAACACAATATTCCGGATCAACACCGTTACCACTGAGTACACTGCTCCAGTTAATCCCACGTATACTGATAGCCTATATGGGGACGGATGTACCTGGGAAAATGATCCCGGCTCACCGAATTACCGCTCTTGCTTGGGGACCGGTAAATACGGTGGAGATGTTATCGTAAATTACAATGTCACAATTATCGGCGGTAGCGGGACATCAGAATCACTCAATTCCCTCATTTATGACTTCTCTGGTAGCAGTTATCACTACAATTCGGATTTTTCTATTAACGGTCGCATTGCCCAAATTGTGAATGCTTCGATCGACAAATCATTTGCACCCAAGACTATAATTCCCGGTGGGGAATCGAACCTGATATTCAATATTACCAACCCTGGCACATCCACGATCAGCAGCGTAAATTTCACCGACACCCTTCCAGCCGATCTGAATATCGCTAATTCTTCCAGTAGCCCATGTAACGGGACACTTATCTCGACGCATAATGATTCCGCTCCTGATGAGATCACCTTGAGCGGTGCCAGCTTGATAGCAGGCGAGACCTGTACGTTCTCAATCACCGTCACGGCCTCAGATACAGCGGATGGTCTCTATACCAACATAACCAATAATCTATTCATTGGTACAGATGATACAAAAGATAACGCTACAGACTCTCTGCAGGTGACCTCACTACCGCCCGCTCCGGATACATGTGATCCCGCTGCACGGGTAACCCTTGCCACCTGGGATTTTACAACCGATACAAGCAGTACCATTCCTGTAACCGTTGATGTGAGTTACGCCATTTCTACCCATTATTCTTCTTTACCAACAGGTACCTCTGGGGTAACTGGGGGATACTGGTGGGGCAGTGGCTGGATACAAGATACAACCCCAACATCACCTTCACCACCTTCGTCTACGGATACGTATTTTGAATTTGATATTGATACAAGTAATTACGGCAATGTTGACATTCAGTTTTATGGGCAAATTGATGCAACCGGGAACTGGACAGGTAATGATAATAACCTGCGGGTCTGGCAGAGTGCTGATGGCACAACATTTACTATTGTCGGAACAGATGAAACTGATCTGTCTACAACCCCGGTTCTGTACACGCGTGTTGCCGATACCACAGGTGTAACCGGTACGAGATTTAGGGTCCAGGGATATTTTGCTCATCAAGGTAACAAAGGATTAGTCGCAGAGGTTAGGCTGGACGATGTTGTTATCAGCGGCTGCCCGCGCCTTGAACCACCCATGCTTGACAAAGCTTTTGGGGACACCTCCATCCCCGTGGGTAACTCCAGCACTCTGACTTTCAACTTTACCAATCCCAATGGCAGTAATCTTACCGGAGTAAGCTTTTCTGATACCCTCCCCGCAGGATTATTGATCGATACTCCCAGCGTCATTTCACCGATTACCTGCACGAGCGGCTCAATTGTAACGCCCCCAACCATTACTGCAGATGCAGGCACATCCACCATCACCATGGCTGATGCGGAGCTTTCGGATGATGCTGATTGCTCATTTTCAGTTGATGTCCAAGGTATGGAAGCTGGACACTATACCAATATCAGTGACAGTATTACAGCCACAGATACTGGTCCCAATACCGGCGTGGATGGCTATGGTGAGGATGACATAACTGTCATTGCCCCTCCTATTATTGCAAAATCGTTTGGCGCCAATACCATTCTGACCGGGAATAACACCACGCTTACATTTTCCATTTACAACCCCAACCTCGCCACCACCTTGACAGGCGTCCAATTCACCGACATCTTGCCAGCAGGTTTGGATATTGTTGAAGTTCTTCCATCCGCACAATGCAGCGGTACGCTTACCACGACCGACAATGTTCTTCCTGTACAAGATACGATTGCATTGACCGGAGGAAGCCTGAACCCCGGTGAGACTTGCATCTTCTCAGTGGAAGTGACCGGCACGACCGCCAATACCATCCCCAACCCCTACTATTTGAACGAGGTAACTGTCAGTTCCACCAATGGCGGTACCGGAAATACAGCTGAGGCGAAACTAGTGGTAAGGGATCCTGCACCAGATATCAACTTGTTGAAACAGGTTGGTCCTACTGCCAGCGGTCCCTGGACATCTTTCTTGCGTATTGGAACAAGCAGTAATATTTATTATAAGTTTGTGGTCGAAAATATTGGCGATAGAATGCTAAGCTCTGTGGACGTTACAGATCCTGCTACTTATCTCATTATGTCAAACTGCTCGTGGGTTGATGGAGATGGGGGTCCATTAATCGCTCCATTCATATTGCAGATACCTTCGGCAGCTAATGAAGAACACATCGCGGAATGCATCCTGGGACCGATTACGACAAATTCTACGGCAGGTTCTTATTCTAATACGGCAACTGCTAGCGGTACATACAGCAGCACCATTGTGACAGATGCATCCACAGCCGAGTATGGAAATCCTTTACTGACTATAGAAAAAAGTGCAGCAGAGACATATTTTACAAAGGTCGGAGATACGCTGAACTACAGCTTTATTGTAACTAACAGCGGCGGTGCAGATTTGTTAGGACCAGTCACGGTAACGGACAACAAAGTAGGAACTGTAACCTGTCCTCTAGTCAGCACGGCTGTGCAAACAATACCTCCCGGACCTGGCGATAGCGATAACTGGTTAGATGTGGGTGAGACTATCACATGTACGGCGAGTTATTCGATTTTAGCAGGTGATGTGGCATTAGGTCGGGTGGAAAACACAGCTACGGCTAGTGCGGATGGGGTGACTTCTGATCCGGATAACGAAACTGTTTACCTGGCGGCCCTGACAATAGATAAAGATACTTCCACTCCCACAGTTGGACCCAATGGGACTGTGACATATACCATCGAGGTTGTGAATACCGGTGGTGTGGCGCTGACCAACTTCCAGGTTAGCGATGTCTTGCCAGTTTTCGGTGGGTCTTCAGCGGTGAGCGTCAGCGCACCAGGTTATGTCCACAATGATGGCATTTACACCGGAGTAGCTCCCTTTACTGATTTGCTGGATGGGACGGAAACTCTTGCGGTTGGAGCAACAGCTAATATCACAATCACGGTGAATTTGAGTGGAGCTTCATTAGGCACCTACGATAATACGGCAACTGCAAACACAACCCAGACTTTAAGCGTTGATGATGACGGTACGATAGCAGATGACCCCGGAACACCCGGAGGTGGAGCTGATCCGGAGGATGATGAAGATGTCTCGGTGGACATTATCGATATTTCGCTGGATAAACAGATCGACGATGACACGCCCGACGTGGGATCAACGGCCACCTTCACCCTGACCATCGCCAATGGTGGGCCGAGCACAGCCACGGCGATCGACGTCACCGATGTGATCCCGGATGGCTACACCTACGTGGCCACCAGCATTAGCGGGGGATCCAGCAACGACGACTCGGACCCAGCAGGTACCGGGCTGACCTGGACGATTGATACCTTAGCGTCCGCGGCTTCCACAGATTTGACCTACCAGGCCATCGTGCTGGCTTCGGGCAGCCACGACAACTAC
>Ga0255364_10087_pt1 | contig 24450 bp, 20 predicted proteins | sample ANMaggSSYBR01G12_FD_182087 | JGI IMG/M metagenome (GOLD analysis project Ga0255364, IMG submission 182087) | Sediment cell enrichment communities from methane seep in Santa Monica Basin, California, United Staets - ANME aggregate JGI... | ecosystem: Environmental > Aquatic > Marine > Cold seeps >...
CAACCTGGGAACGCTATTGACGCTTCCATAAGTGATATTGCCCTGTTCGTCTTCAACAAAGATGAGCTTGTCCTGCCCGCCGACCTCGTGGAAGACCAGCGGCTCCACTTCCACATATTGCTGGCGTCCATAATATTGGTCAATAAACAACGTGCCGTCACCGGCGTCGCCCAGTTTAAACGACCCGAAGATGCCAAACATTTTTTCCCATGTGGTATACGCGCTTGCCATTCTGTAATAGCCGGTGTACTTATCAGCGCGCGAGGCGAAATCCGCCGGGGGTTGGATCGGATCGGGCTCAGGAATGGGATAGTACTGGTCAAGGAACGCATGGAAAAAGGGGTATTCCAGATTAATGCTGCCCTCGCCGTTCCAAACCACGAACACGCCCAGGTTCTGGTCGGGCAACAGGAACATCATGCAGTGGTGGGTGATGGCGTCGCCCGCGTGCCCAATGATCCACTGTTCGTTCCAGCTCAATTCCCAGAAGGAGTAAGCCATGCCGTTGATACGCGGGTCGGAGGTGAACAGTGTGCTGTGCATTTGCTGCGTAGTGGCTTCTTCCAGGATGCGGACGTCGGTGATGTTTTCATCGTTGTAACGTCCATTACCAAGATGCGCGATCATGAATCTGGCCATATCTGTAGCGCTTGTGCTCATCCCGCCGGCTTTGATGATGTATTCAAAGTCGTTATCGAATCCGAGTTGACCATTGTTCTGATACGCGCCGTCAACATAGACATAACCGGTGTGGTAATCCGGGGCCAGTTCAGGCGGTAGTGGCTGCCGGGCGGTAGTATGCTCCATCCCCAGGGGTTCCAGGATATTCTCCTCGATGTACTGCTCGAAGGGCATGCTTGATACGCGCTCAACGATATACAGCGCCAGGTTCATCCCGTAGTTGGAATAGGCCGGGGCTTGCCCGGGCGGGCGTACCCGTGCTCGCATATTGGTGCGCAACCATTCTTCTGTAGGCGGCAGGTCAGCGGCGCTGGTTCTGCCAATATCCGTACCTTTGGTTTCGAATCCCGCCGTGTGAGACAGCAGGTGCTTGAGTGTGATTGGTTGGGGGTAGGTATCCGGGATTTGAAAGTCGAGATAGGTGTTAACGTCTGCGTCCAGGTCCAGCATCCCTTGCTCGTAGAGCTGCATTATGGCGGTGGCGACGAAAGTTTTACTGGCTGAACCAATGCGGAAGAGCGTTCGCTCCGGATCAACAGGGATCTGGTTCTCCAAGTCGGCGAAACCGTAACCCTTGGCGAAAAATAGCGCGCCACCCTTGACGACAGAAACCGTCGCCCCAGGAATATGATACTCCTCCATCTGCGCTGCCATCAACTCGTCCAGGAAGGCTTCCAATTCAGCGGGGTCGGTCGGCCCTTGTCCTTGTGGTGGCGCAGTAAGCACATTTCTGTTCGGTACGATCGTGTTTTCTTGAGCCCTGACTGAACCAGCGGTCAATAACATCATAAATACCAATATAATTGTCATAGATTGAGCTGGGTATTTCTTTACAAACGCAGACATCATTTTCTCCTTTTTTGTTTTGATAATTTTGGTGTAATTGTCCTTTGTTTGATTCTATTCATCAGGATTACCCTGGATAATTTTATTGACCGATACCAAGGTCAGATTCATGTTCTCAATTTTACGGAGTAAGCCATGCAAGGCTACCTGATTTACGATATTTCCAGAAAGCATCGTTATGGGTAGGCTGTCATCAGCAAACCTGGTGGAGCCGAGACCAGAGTAAATTTTCGTGAAAGACCTGTGTTCATTTTTTTCAATCAAGTAGGGATGAGGGACAAAATTTATTTGATGACTAGGTATGTACAATTTTGTTGTTAGAATTGGAGTTGTTAACTTAGAAATCTCAGAAATTGAATTGTAATTAGTCCCACCCCCTTATATTACACCATTTTGGATTTCAAATCTGGGTTCTTTATTAAACACATTGATAATTCAACAATTAATGGCTTTCTTTAGATGTGAGTAATAAATAGTATAAGAGGGAACCCGTTTCGATTCGAGTCCAGAACCATCCACATTGTTGAACTCGAACCTTCCTATATTATCAGACGGAATTTTAAGTATTCCGGGTGCAATTCGGGTGCATATAGGATATAAACAATATACAGGATATACACTATATACACTATTTACCCCCTTATTTCCCTCTAAAAACCACTTCTCTCGATGGATTGACCATATAGCAGTGGCCTTTTAAGCCATTGGTTTAGCTTGCCATTTCGAACCCCTCCCCGTCTCAAAAATAGAAAAATCCCTCGTTTCTGAGGGATTTTTCTATTAACGATTAATATGTGTGCTTATTTTGTACTGAAAACAAATTTATCAATTGAGGATCAGGTCATACTTCTCATGGTGAGGCAACGATACCATTACCGCTCCAGCTGCCATTCACCTGGACATCACCGTAAAACCATGAGTATGTCCAGCTGGTGCTGAATTCGATTCCCCCGTCCTTGGAAACCCCACCACTGATGGTGCCCTTGCCATTCCAGCCCCCCTCACCGGGGTACTTCACAGAGTTCTTATCCAAGCACTCCTCATGAGTAAACAAAGACACTTTGGTGGCGGAAGTCTGAACTGTGGGCGTGATGGCGATGCTGAACTCGCCGGTTTCTACGTCAATTGAACCGGAAAAGCTGGCCTCATAAGAATCTGTCGTGTTCACGTCAATGCGATCCAATTCAGTTGATGGATCTGCGGGGTTATAGCAATTCATCCACCCTCTCGGTGTTGAGGTGCGGCTGCCTTTGAGGGTGCCGTTGATTGTGCCGGCTGAAAAATCAGCAGTGAGCTGAAAGGTGGTTCCCATGGGATTGCTACCCTCTGACATACCTTCCGATAATGTTCCACTGGCGGTAACCCGAGGCAGTTCTTCTTCATCTTCCGTGAATTCCAGGAGCTCATCCAGGAGCTCGTCACCCTCCGTTTGCTGGCCCAGATTCTTTGTCTTCACCGCTTTGCAGAGCGGATTTGCGGGATCGCTGGCTGATTCCTGCTGGCCGCTATTTTTCAGTGATTCAAGCTGCGCCGCAAAGGCTTGCGAATACTCTGCGCAGCGGGCAGCAAAGCCGGCATTTAACGCTCTGCGTGCCTCATCCTTCAGGCTGCCATCACCAACCTCCAGCTGGGACAGGATAGTGGCGATCGCCTCCAATGGAATGCTTCCTTCTTGACCGGGTTCGGGCAGGAAGCGACCCTCAACATGGTTGATTACTTCGCCAACCGTCGGCTTGCGCCCAATTTCCTTCAGAATAAACAAATCATCATGCAATATCTGCAAATCTAGCTTTATCATGCTCCCTAACTCGGCGGCTCCTAACTCCGCTTGCTCAATGGCATGGGCAATTTTTCCACTCACTATTCCCAATTTAGCACCCGCCCTGCCTCCTATGATGCTCGAAACACTCTCTAAGGTGTAAGCAATTTTCTTAATGCGTCGAAGATCCTGGAGCACATCAGAGCCCCCGGTGGTAAGTTTGCTCAGGGCTCGATCCATCATCTGCTGCATCGAGTCAACGCCATTTAGCATTGAACCAATCACTTCCTGGGCTATCCGACCACCTGCTACGGCGTAAATGACAGCCTCCTTCACGCGATCCTGAAACTGTGCCCTTGCCTGACGCTTACGGCCCTCAGCCACAGCCAGCTGCCCGGCCCGCTCTTGCTCAATCATGGCATAAACCTTGATGTATGCTGCGGCTCGTGTGCGGCCCACTGTAGTTATCTTGTTCTTATAAAGTTGTTGACGGGCCATGTCAAGCAAACCATCGTAGTACTGATTGCGGTCGCGAATGAATCGCTCTGAGCTACGATAGACGCGGTTGCGATGGCTCCATCCCACAACTACACCACTGAAGGGAATCACCTTCGACAGCTTTCCAAATAAGCCCCTCGCGTGAGCTGGCTGTGGTGCGGACCACAGTGGCATAAGTGCCAAGATCAGCATACATAATATTGCCTGGCGCAGGTTAATCCTCCATTTGTGCCGAAGCTCAAGAGGCGCAATCGTATGGGGGAACTTTTTGATATTTTTTGATCTAGTCATCCAGTGGCTCCTCGGGTTCGAGGATGAAAGTCTGGACATATACCAGCCCATCCTCGTCGAAACCAAGTAAGATTTGATCCCCTGCAAATAAAACACCTCCAGGGATTTCTGCCTCATCAAGAGCAATCTCAGTCATTACAATATCCGGCAGCATGCGCTGGACCTCGGCCATTGTCATTCCGAACTCAAACTCCAGCGGATTGAACAAATGCGCGTATATCGAGCCGCTTGGGGCCGGTTCGATATCCAGCGTCCAGAGGAGTACGCCATCGACGAAATCGAAACGCGACTCGAAATCAAAGTAGGACCATTCTTCCCAACGGACATTTTGGCCTTGAAGTTCCTGCCACTGCAGGGTGAACGCGTCGGGAGCGCCCAGAAGTTCCAGGGTATCCGGCCGCTCATCTACCGAAGGGACCGCCATCACTTCGTCTAAAGAGATCCCGACCTCCCCCATGAGTGCATCTAGCTCGGGGTGATCGATTTCGTCCGTTCGGCCGTTTCCAGGCGCAGTCACCGGCATGTTACAGGCCAGCGCCGCAATTAGAAGGGCAACCGATAGTAGCAGCAAGTAAAATAACCTACCTCGAACTCGCCAGACGTCAGAAAGCATTTTCCATTTCATATTGGGATTTTTCCAGTAAGGGATATCGGGGTTCCAGGCTGGTGAATTTTGTTTTTTGATTTTCCCACTCCTTGTGAAGAACCATAGTAATCATTATACATAATTTTCTGAGCCGGGAGATGAAAAAACTGATTTTATATGTGCAGGTACGTCAAAGCAGTGGTCATGCCAGCCCTTTTCCTGGGTTTGACTAGATACTTGCAGGACAGAAGGAATATACACCAGATACACTATATACATTATTTCCCCCTTTATTTCCCTCTATATTCCCCTTCTCTCGATGGAGATGCTAAATAGCAGTGGCCTTTTAAGCCACTGGTTGTGTTTATAATCGTATAACATCCATTCGCATATTGCTCAATTCTTGTTTAGAATAATATTGTTATACTTGTTAAGATAAGTCCATTTATCAAAAACAATACAAGGTAACCACTAATTCATCTTGCATGTCCGGGAGGTTGACAATGAGTGACTCATCATTTTGGAGCATTACTGTTCCACGAGTACTTAGCTCATACGCTGTTTTGACTTTCGTGATACTGTGGGTCGGGCTTGCAATCGCACTTATTGTGAATCCAGAGTGGCTGGATTTGCTCTGGAATTGGGTGCAAGCATTGCCATCAGTTTTGAAGATCTTTGCCTGGGTATTTATCACCCCCATCATGGCAGCACTTTGGATCTGGGAATCTTCTTGGTCAACGATTGTACGCATACTGGCATTTGCCGGAATCGTTGGTTGGACTACCCTTGCTGTTTCAAGCTTTTTGAAAGCTGTGCGCTAGATCTGGTTTTTCGAGTAAGCCACAGAACAAGTTACGAGAGTTGTTGATAAGAATAGTTATCGTAACTCCACTTATTTATTTTGATTAGTATTAGCTCCTGATTTCGAATCGAACGGGGGGATTGAAAATCTTGTATATGGGGGACAGGTCACAAGTCATCCCTCAGATCCGATATTAAATTTCTTGCAGTCTGATGGTTTATCAGTTAAGATAATTGTAGTAGTGAAACCAAACTCTTGACCTCTAAGGCCATATCCTATTGGTGGGAAAGTAGAACTTAGAAAGAACAAGGCAATAAATTATTTTGAATTTACAGTACTCATGAGCTTCTTTTGTTAAGGGGGAAAGCGTGGTTCTTTTCATCATTACTCATTGGCAGGAGGGCCGATGCAGAATTCTACACCTTTAGCCTGGCTGATAGGGAATGAAGGGACACCAGACGAAATCCGTTATGAATTGGTAAAATCAGAATCCACCCTCGGACGAGGGTCAGATTGTGAAGTCCAAGTCGACGACAAACTTGCCTCACGAAAACATGCCGTCATCTATTATCGTGGTGGTAATTTTGAAATAGAAGACCTTGGCAGCAGCAATGGGACTTTCATCAACAACAAACTCATAACTTCTGGACTAATTTATAATGGTGATCTGATCCAGGTCGGAGATACCGTCCTTCAATTCAGGATTGAACTGGATCCTGATGCCACGATCCTCCAGATGAGGGTGCCCCAAGAAACTATCGCCGCGGTAAGGAAAACTCTTCCCCAGAAGTATGACTTTGTTCACTGTTCAGCGTGTGGACAAAAAAATCCAGCAAAAGATAAGCTCTGTTCCAAATGCAATGCTGTTCTTCCCCAGCTGCCCGAAAACTTCCAAATTACTTTAAAATATTTCAATATGGCCCAAGCTGATTTTATCTCTGGTCAGCTTGCAGAAGAAGATTATCATAAAGCCCTGGCTGAACTTGTAGTGCAGGATCAGTCTGGTGAGTACTGGATGCTGGGAGTTGAGAGCGGAGAGTGGTACTGGTATAACGGGGAAGAATGGAATCTTCGATCAGCCCCACTTATCCAACCCGAGGAAGAAAAAGCTGCTCAACCAGCCACCCCGGCAGCTCAAAAGCCAGATCAACTGCAAGGATCACTCCCGCCTGCAACTGGTCGGGGACGCTGGGGGGTCATCGGCCTTTGGCTAATCGGCGCGTTATTTATCCTTGCGTTTGGTGTCTATGCTGTAATTGAGATCATCTCTTTCAGTCGGGGACAAGCAATAAGCCAGCTGGATCAATTGCCCCCAGCAGTTGCTGGAGAATCCCTTGACAGCATCGATCCAGCTGCCGGGCAATCAGATCAAACAACCGCCACAGCGACTCCTTCCTCTTCCGATTCAGGGACCGAAACCGGATATCAGGTTCGACCCTACGATCCAGCGATCGATGGATCTCTGCTTAGATTATCCTCGGAGACCGAATTTGAACAGGATGAAAGCAGTGAAGGGCATGCCGTCTATTTGGGCTTTTTCCCTATTGACACCCCCGGTTTACTCGTCATGGGCTGGTGCGCAATTGATGAGCAAACACTTGAAAATAATATGGCTTACATAAGGATGGAAGGCACAATTGACAGCATCACTATTCCTCCAGAGATGTGGACAGTAGAAAATTCACAAGAAGAGGGCATGTACTGCCAATATTTCCGGGCTGTTGTTGAAGACCTGGAATCAGGAACCCATAAATTCTTATGGTCCACATCTTTCGATATACCAATATTTGATGGCTGGGAGACCTCTCAGCCTGGAACCTACCTGAAAGAGTATATCGTAGAAATTGAATACCAATTCGTCGATGAATTCGTAAGCAGTGCAGGACATTGGGGAGAGACCGAAAGAGATGAAGTCAAAGTATGGATTGAGGGCGGAACCCTGCATATTGAATTGCACCAATCGTCCATTGGTGCAATGTCCAATTTTCGGGAGCGGGAATTCGATGATTTCATGGTCATCGCCCATGCCCGCAGTGTGAGCGAAACCCCCGGATCCTACGGAATTGTCTTTCGCCAGCAAGACGACCAGACCTACTATATCTTCGAAGTCACGGATGAGGGATCCTTCCGATTAGGCAAAAAAATCGGCGAGACCATCGATCTCATCCCCTGGACTCAATCTGAATCCATTCTCAAGGATGGTGGAGATAACAGACTGTCCGTCTCTATGGAAGGGGATTGGATTTTGGCTTTTATCAACGGAGAGCTGGTGGCAGATCTCCATGACACGTCGATCAAAGACGGAAAACTATCTCTGGTCGCTACTGCACCAGAAGAAGTAGATTATTTTCAGGTCGCCTTCCAAAAAGTCTCAATCTTTGCGCCAGAGTGAATAAATATGTATTTATCATTTTAGTGTTCGTCAAGAAAACAGTGCTTGTTTCAACACTAACTGAGGTATTGTTATGAAACAAAATTTCAATTTCCAGGGTAAATTTTCCAAGGTCAGATTTATTCTGATAATAGCTTTCCTCGCAGCGGTTATGATAACCGGAGTCGCCTTCGCTCAGGTTGACGCGCTCAAAATTTCTACCAAAGGTGGCGAACCAACCGAGTTGGTCGCCGACGGGAGCAGCCAGCAGGAATCAGCCAGAGATCCCGAAATACCGATCTGCAAAGCGGTTAAGCCTGAGAACCTGGGTCAGCAAGGGGAGTCTAACGAATTAGATGAACTTTTGGAATTCGAAAAAGATGAAGAAGAACTGCCAGTGGTGACCGCTAGCGGCACACTCTCGGATGCGATGTCAGGGGCTTTGAACACCTTTCATCCCATGGGAACCACTTTTCAGCTCACCGCCGATTTTGCAGCCGGTACAATCAATGGCACCCTCAAAGGCAGCCGCACATCAACACCAGGGGGGTGGATAGAATGCTACGATCTCGATGACCCATCGATTGTATTTGATCGCCATGACATGAACACGACAGAGTCTTATGTTGCCAGCTTCTCCGGTTCAATTGACATAGAAACCGGCGAGTTCAGCATCGCCATCACACCCACCGGTGGGACCTCCGCCACCAAAGTGTCATTATTTACCCATGAGGAATGCCTGGACTTGAACTCTATGAAGTACTCTGGCGAGCAGGGTTGGAATGGCAAGGGCACCATCAGTGGTTGGGTTTCCAAGGATGGCGGAATCGAATTCAACACCAGCTGGACATACTCATGGTTTAAGGGTGAGGTCCAGGTGAATGGTCAATGGAGCGGTACTGGGATTGTTACCCCACCAAAAGAAGAGGAAAATGGAGATGAGGCTACGAGTGAGATCGATCCAGAAGTCTCCCCAATTGATTCCTCACCAGAAGAAGAGGAAAATGAAGTTGAGGATACGAGTGAGATCGAACCAGAAGTCTCCACACTCGTCACAAGTCTGGAATCATTTCTGAGGTCTGCAGGCCTTTCCCATATCGATCCAGCCCGACTGGCAGCTGCCGGTACAGGTGTCTCGGCCTTGATCGCCATCTGGATGATTGTCAACCATCGGGCAGGTGTGCCGATGGAGAAGTTGGAGCAGGCAATTGGACAGTGGCGCTGGAGAGAAGGCGGGGAACTCCCGGAAACCCATACAGAGGTGGAGACAACCCCGGATAAACCCCCCGATAAGCTGCCTGAAGCGGAAAAAAAGGAAAAAGCAGCCAAACCGACCTCCCTGCCGGAGCAGAAAGATCCGGATGACGGCGCCAGGGTGCCCGCATCTGCATCCTCTGATGAACCCACCTCAGATGATTCTGCAGCTGCACCTCCCTCCAAGGCTAAAAAACCATCCGGAGAGACGGCAGAAGAACGGTTAGAGCGAGCAGTAGATGATGCAGATGGTCTCCGTGCCGCTTTGGACAAAACTATAGCAGATTTTAAAAAAGTTTTGGAAAAGGTACCCAAAGGTACTAAGGACGGCGAGTTCTGGAAACAGAAGGTAGCTCCGAAATTAAAGAAACTCAATGATCTGAAACTTGAGGAAAAATCCGGTAAGCTTAAGGAATACTTAAGAATTGCCAAGGAGCTGTTGGAAGTAAGAAAGAATTTGGATGCCAAACTATCGAACCTTTCCAAAGAGGACCGGGAGGGTGTAATCTGGATAACACGCGGTTTGCGTGCAGGCAGGGAAGGGCTCAGTAAGCTTCATAGTCAATTAATCACTGATCCAGCGATAGCTGCTTTCAAAAAAACGCTTCCAAAAGAACAAGCAGCCGCTGCAGAGAAAATTTTAAAACAGCACCAAGCCGATATTGAAAAAATGTTTAAAGGAATAGAAGACCTTCCAGCGGATGGTGTTAAAAAGATCTTAAAAGCATCAGGAAGGACTGGTAATGTCCCGGATATTGAAAAGAAATACTACGAGGGCTTTAAGCATAACACCCCTACAGATTTTGGCAGATCATTAAGAAAATTAGATCCTGTCATTAAAAAAGTTAATGCTGCCGGAGCCTGGGTAAAGAAACAATTAGGTAGAGTAATCATTGATCTTAAAGATACCCGACCCGGACAGAAGTAATCCCGAAAGATTGATCTACGGAACGGAGGAAACAATGCTGGACGCTGCTGAAAAAAGACTCAAAGCCGCCGCTAAGGGCAAAGATCTCTGGGAATTAGGTTATGCTCATCTCGAAGTATGTAATGCCCTGCTACAGCACTCAACTGAATGGCCTGATTTCGAAAAAGACGCAAAGAAGGCTTTATTCCAGGCGGATCAAGCTATTGATTCTTTTAGTGACATTCCCTTTCCCGGAGGGATTGCTAGTGCGCATCTAGCTCGCGCTTCCATCTATGCCGAATTAGCACAGAAGGAAGAGGATCCGTTGAAAAAAGTAGCTGGTGTGGACCGGGCTTTAACTTCCTGCCTGGCAGCGCAAGATGTGTTGAAAGCCGAAGGTGTAAACACAGGGCAAATCTTCGATATCAATTCCTCAATTAGTATTTTATATCTGCAAATGCGGGATATGATAGATGACAAGAAATTCCAGGAGGGGCTCGATCAGTTAATCTCAGCAACCGGGTCATTATTAGGAGAAACTGCGGCCGAGGATATAAAAATTCGAGAGGAAGGGGGATCTATGCTCTTCACTACCCAGATATTAGGGGCACTGGCTGATCTCGAGGAAGACCAGGAAGAAAAGAAAGATATCCTGGAGACGCAGGCCATGCTGGCTCTTCAAGCAGGTCATTGGCTCAAAGATTCCAGTGATCCAGAACTGATCGCGAAGGCTCTGGAAATCCACCAGAGAGCACAGAATGAACTAGATTCGAGTGTCAAGCCAAACCCGGGATCAAAAGATGAGCCGTATACTTGTCCCCAGTGCCAGCACAACAATCAACCAGAAGCAAAGTTTTGTTCCGAGTGCGGTACTAAGTTGAAGGGAGGGAAGTGAAATACCATGTTATATATGATCATCAATATAGCTTCCGTACTTTTTATGATCCTGATGACAGCCGTGATGTTATTCGGCTTTCGGAAACCTCGCCGAATTACCTTTTTATCATCAACCTTTTCTGCTTTGATGAGCATTGTCATCCCTGTTATCCATATTTTGATCACGGGGCTTAAACCGGATCTGCGCCTGGCACTTCCCTTCCTCAGTTTTGGAATGCTGCTGGGTTTCATCCGCGGAGTAACAATGAAGCTGGAATTCGTGGCAGATCAGGTTGTTGGCAGACACTCAATTTTTTTCCTGCTGCTGTGGGGTCTTTCCCTTGCCCTGAACCAGGCCTTGAGTTCTCCCTATCCTACTGCCCTAATGGCAGCTGGATTGGCTGCGCTTTTTCTGAGCACCGGGACCCAGGTGGGTTTTTATGGGATCCTGGCGGTCCGGCGCCTGGCATTAATTCCGGAAGAGCTAGATACGGGGAAAATTCAAAATCAAGCTTTTCACAGGATCATCGTTTTTGGCTTCGGTGGATTACTGCTGATCTTTCTGTTAGAGTCCCTGTTAATCAGCATCCCGGCATTGCCATTCCTTTCTTGAACGAGAGCTTCGGAAATAAGTTCCGGTGATGAGATGGTGTTTTCTGCGCCAGAAACGAAGCAGGAAAACCCTACCGAAGAGGTCCAAATCACCCCGGAACTGTATTTTAAGGGGGATCAGATCCTGGTCTGGACCCGGCCCCTGCTGCTTTTTTATCAGAAAGTGAGCATTTTATATAATAACAAAAAAAATCTCTATTCTCGGTGCAATTCCGGTGCATATAGCATATAAACAATATACAGGATATACACAATAGACACTATTTCCCCCCTTTTTTCCCTCTGTTTTCAACCTCTCTCGATGGAACTGCTATACTACAGTGGCCTTTTAAGCCATTGGTTGGGTTCTTAATCTCAACACATCTGTTCGTAAGTTCCTCAATTATTGATTAGAATAATAATTCCGCACTGGTTGAGATAAGAGTAGTTATCAGAACAAATTGAAGATAACCAATTATCATCTTATCCCGTTTATGATAGATAATAAACGTTAGGCCGCATTCAAACCCATCCTAAACGGTCGTAATCAATAAAAAAATCATTGGATAATCACATAAATGCGCCGAGAAATAACAAGGGGAGATTTCAATCAGGTATATGAAATTTATATGGATGAAACAGTAAATCCATATGTAAATTTTGAAATCATGAGTAAGAAAGAGTTCCGTCCAATATTTGATAAGATGATTGAAAGCGGAGAGTCACAGATATATGTGTTAAACGGAGAAGTGATTGCAGCGTTAGCCGTAAGTCGTTTTCAGTATCGGTTGAAGCACCTCGCGTATATTGGAGCATTTGGGATCAAGCAGCAATATCAAGGAAAGGGCTTTGGTATTAAAATCATGCAGGAGCTGATTAGAGACTTACGGATGGATGGGGTGAAAAGAATTGAATTGAGAGTTGAATCGGATAATAAACGGGCTATAAATTTTTACAGGAAACTTGGGTTTGAAGCAGAAGGCACACATCGTAAATATATGAAAAGGAAAAGAGATCCTAATTTTGTTGACACACATCTGATGGGTTTGTTATTGGAGAAATGTTAGATCATGGGATGTTTGCCTTGGAATATTGCCATAAACGTTCCGGCCTAACCCCAGCTCCACCCGACACTTCGTCTCCGCTACTCTCCGCTCAGTGCAGGTGTGCTAATCCGTTTTATGTTAATAGATTGATTTTATAGCCAAGTTGGAATAACGCCGTTATCCGCCAGTTTATGATCCCTTTTGATAAGAATGATTATCATAATGTGAATAGAAACATAATTGTTTTTTAAGTTCTGAATCAATCCGCTTTCATCTTAAACCACTCGTACTTCCGAGCGGTTTTTGTTTTAATCAATATTGATTTAACCCCCTGATTAACCCGTTCGGGGGATGACACGAGTCCTACCTAGCGGTTATCCTTAGGGTGTAATAAATGTTATCTATAAAAAAATAATTTAGAAAAGGAAATAACAATGATCGAAGAAAAAGCAGCGACCAAGCATAACAGGATGTACTTTTTAGATAACTTAAGAACCGTTATCATAATTTTAGTAATCCTTTATCATGCAGGGGGTGTTTATGAAGGTACTGGTATGTGGGCTTCGTTTTGGATTGTTGATGACCCTTCGACAAACAATTTATCTGGCATTTTTGGTTTAATAATCGATGTGTTTGTGATGGTGACAATGTTTTTTATATCAGGATATCTGGTACCAATCTCCCTGAAAAACAAAAATGGGTGGGGATTTCTCAAAGCAAAGTTCAAACGATTGATGATCCCTTGGATTATCGCCGTCTTTACATTAATTCCGCTCTACAAAGTCATATTCCTATACTCTCGTAATCTACCTCAAGAACACTGGACCTCCTATTTTCACTTTAGCAGTGGGAATATAACCGGCCAAAGCTGGTTATGGTTCCTCCCTTTGCTATTTGCCTTCAACATCCTTTATCTGTTTTTTTCAAAAGCAAAGATTAGGACCCCAAACATTTCATTAAAGGGCGCTGTTTTGGGAACCTTCCTGATTGGATTTGTTTATAGCTATGCTATGGATATTTTTGGTCTTCGGGGTTGGACATTAACCCCGGTGCTCGATTTTCAACATGAAAGGGTCTTGATATACTTGATGTTTTTCCTGTTGGGAGCTCTCTGCTTTAAGTTGAAAGTGTTTAATGCGAAACCCGAAAGCAAGAAACTTTACAATATCGTCAATGCTACTTCCTGGATCCCAATCACTGTTTACATTTTTTTCCTAATCTTTCCTGTTCTCAGCCCAGGTAGTTATATATTTTCAAGGTTAATCGACAGATTGATCGTCTGGTTCTTCTTCCAGCTTTCATTGTTCTCCATAGTGTATCTGCTGATTGAATCTTTCTGGCGATATTTAGATAAGCCTGGAAAAATCTGGAATGAACTGAACCAGAATTCTTACTACGTTTACATCATCCATGTGGTTGTGTTGGGGGGGATCTCATTAATCCTGCTTAACACGGCAATTCCGTCAATATTAAAGTATCTCATTTTGATCGTTTCAACAGTATTAGTAAGTAATCTGATCATTTCGCTTTACCGGAGAGCAGCTTCAACCATTAAATTAAGGAGGACAAATGGAAAGGAAGGGAAATTTCTAGGGGAATCTTAAATATATAAACGAGTTGAATTTTGATGAGCCATATTAAAAAAACTATTGAATAGGAGGATAAAATGGGTGCTTCTGAATATATAACAATTTTTTTTTCAAATGATGAGTGGTTTAGGAATCTTTTTCATGGGGGTTGGAGTACTTTGGTTTGTGACGGTTTACAAAGAGAAGAATGAGTAATAATTCCCTGTAATCAATAGGCCACTCTTACAACCAGGGGGTGGTCTATTGTATTAATTTACATTATTAATAATAATTCGTTATATAGAATGAGCCAAATATATGTTGTAATAATCAGTTATCGCTCATGGACGGATTTTCCCTGATTAAACAGAAAGGATAAGCGTGATGAAAAAAGTTAAGATTAGGGGATGGATTGCGGTGGGTCTTTCTACTGCCATAACCTGCTTCTGGGCGTTTTGGGGAATTATTGAGAACTTTCATGAAGGCTGGTATTATACATCCTGGTTTTCAAACCTGGGTTTGATGTTCGTTCAGTATCTCAGCCCGATGCTGATCTTTATGGGAGTCTCACTGGTCTCAATTTATAAACCCCGGATTGGCGGCGGATTACATGTGATCATTGTTTTACTTGCTGCCTGGTTCTTCCACGTATTCTCAAACGTAGGCATCCTACTGCTCCTCGTCCCATTAATTGGGATTGGTGCGCTTTACTGGTTTGGTCGTCCCCAACCACTTAAGACAGCAGTTGCTCTTGTGGTTGGACTTCCATTTCTTACCCTTCTCGTGGCAGGCATTGGACCTGTGCTCCGGGTGTCCCAACGCCTAGATGATGGGAATCTCGAAGCGCGCTTGGTGCAAGGAAATGATGTTGATCTGATCTGGGCACCTGCTGGACCAGGCTGGCCTAGCTCGGGATTAAACTGGCATGAAGCCCAGCAGGTGTGCCAACAACTTGACGAAAACGGTCTGACACTTGCCCCGGTGCAACAGTATATTTGGCGATTGCCAACCGTGGAAGAAGCAGTAAGATCAATGGCTCGTCAGGGACTAAACAGTGGAGGGGAATGGGATCCAGAAACTGTTAAAGCATCCTACAAAACTACCCCTGATAAAGAATCCCCGCTGTGGAACATTCATTCCCAGGTGATTTACTGGTGGACAGCGACAGAGATTGATGATCAGAAGGCCTATATCATTGTCTACGATGGAAAAGTGTGGCCAAGATTCAAGAATATTAGCCCTGCTTATTTAGGGTTTAGGTGTGTAAAGAACCCCTAGTTCGGAAATTACATTCGTCAATAAAGTGGTTATAATCAGCGTATGCCCACACCGATCCTGGCCACAAAACTCTATATTCCCTCCACCCGGCCGGAACTAGTCCCCCGCCCGCGCCTGATTGAGATAAGAGTTGTTATCTGAACCAATGGAAGATAACTAATTATCCTTTTATCCCGCATTTGAAAGATAATTAACGTTATAAAAATCTTAGCGCTTTATACATTGTGGGCATTGGCCTATCGGGCTATTCCCGCTTCAGAGGAGATAAAAAATGAATTCAATCAAAAAGACCGCAAGAATGGCAGGGTTCCTGTATTTTATTTACTTCGTAATTCACATCTTCGCAGATGTGTTTGGTCGTTCTAAAATTATAATATTCGGAGATGCCGCAGCAACAGCCCAAAATATTATGGCTTCTGATTGGCAATTTCGTATCGGTATTATGAGCGATCTACTCGCGGCTGTGTTCTTTCTTTTGGCGGCCTGGGCTTTATATGGGTTATTAAAACCGGTTAATAAAAACCTTGCTTTGCTGTTCTTGTTATTAAACCTAGGCGGTGTCGCTATCCAATGTTTTAGCGATCTTTTTCTGTTTGCCAGCCAGCTGCATTTGAATGGTGCTGATTACTTGAAAGTATTCCAGGCCGATCAACTACAAGCCCTGGCAATGACATTTCTGTATTTATACAAAAATGGGTTCATGATCGCCCAGATATTTTATGGCGCCTGGCTCTTTCCGCTTGGTTATTTGGTTTTCAAGTCGGGCTTCCTTCCCAAAATTTTGGGCATCGTGCTGATGGCTCATTGCGTTACCTGGCTGATGACTTCTTTTCAGTTCTTCCTTTTCCCAGGCTTCAATGCAATAACTTATGTAAGCTATCCGCTTGGATTTATTGCAGAATTTGGGCTTACTTTGTGGCTTCTGATTATGGGTGCAAAGGATCAACCATCAAATCTTGCGCAATAAAGAACGCCCAACAAAGCGTACACTGGACAGGTGGGATTCTGCGGCACCTGCGGCAAGCAATTTTCTTGCTTCGAGTTTTTCCTGCTCCCAAGCAGAGTCCACTCCCGCCCACCTGCCAGTAACGCAAACCGTTAATATAATAGATTGATTTTATAGCCGAGTTGGAATAAAGCCGTTATCCGCCAGGTCACAGGCCCTATTCCAATCTTGCTTAAAATACATATCCCGGGTGCAATTCTGGTGTATATAGGATAGAAACAATATATAAGATATACAGTATATATACTATTTTTCCCTTTATTTTCTTCTGAAATCACTTTCACTCGATAGGGATACAAAATAGCAGTGTCCTTATAAGCCATTGGTTTAGGTTCCTAGTACTCTGAAGATTATGACATTCGAATCCCTCCCCGCTCATCGAGTAAAATCCCTCGTTTTTTGAGGGATTTTTTGTTTCCTTTTAGTAATCAGGGAATAATGACTTCTAAATAAAAATAAATTTCTTCCTTTTTGCTGCGCCTAATTTTTCTTATTATTCTTTCGTCCAATGGAAATCCTGCAACGAGTGCGCTAGATTTTATTATTCTCAATTTAAAGTGATAATTTTCTGTATCGGGTCACAAAAAAATTAACAATAGGCTGATAGATCGCAAACCACAATAAAAGCATAAGTATCAATATGCCTAATGATCGAAATGACCCTTCAACCAAAAGACCATTTTTTTCAGATACTGACAGGATGGGAATAAGGCCGATATTGAAGAAAGTCGCATACAAGATGACATACAGCCACTTTTTCATTCCGTTCCATCCATCCGAATACCAATGGAAGGCGTAATGATGTTTGATAAATGTTTTCATATTGTACACTCCATTTTACAGGATGTGCTACACCTGATCTGCATATATCATGCGCACAATTGTCATGGATGGTAGATTGCGCCCAGTTGGCGTAACATACAATTACGCCAACTTAGCATACTCAGTGTAGGTCGTCAACACATAGGGACACATATCCATATTTTATATAGAGACTTTCCCCCTGATTATACTCACTCAAACTGCAGCCGCTGGAGCCGCCCTCCACAGGTATAATTGATCCCTACTGATTTGTTATCAATGGTCTCAAGAAATCATCTAAGTTGATGTCAGACGCCCATTGGCACTGTAGCTGCACCAGAAATATAAATTAATTCTAGCGGATTGGAGACTCGATAACATGCTTTTATCAGTCAGGTTATGAGTGCTTGAGATAAGAGTTCTTATCGCAACCAACAGAGGATAATTACTTATCCTATTATCTTCAATTTGAAACATTATTAATGTTAGGCGTAATAGCTTAGGGCAGTCCAAATGGTAGGAGGATCTCTTGGCAGATAAAAACAAAAAAAAACAGCTTCCCGGAACATTACGTTTCTTAATTAAGCTTTTTCAAATCATCCTTTATATACCGATTCAAATAATCTTCATTCCTTTTGCTATTATTGGACTAATAGTTGGAATTTACATGGAAATGGGAAAAAGCAAGAAACTGGGCATCTCCTTCTCAGCAGGTCAAGCGCTTCAATATAGGTGGATCATGCATTATTTTAACACCAGACCGGATCCCCTTTCTGTCGCGTTTATTAAAAAGTTTCCATGTGAGTCACATTTTGGTTTGTGGTCAACTATGGGAGCTCTTATCATTTCCCAGCGGTTATTTGGCTTTACCACCAGGCTTGGAAAACTTGTTGAACCGGGTGAAGAGACCTTAGACTCCACTGCGGGTATTCGGGTGCTCATGTTTGACAAGATAATGGAAAAACATGTTGATGAAATGGAGCAGATTGTCCTTCCTGGAGCCGGCTTTGATCTAATAGCTTTGCGCTTTACAAAAGGAAAAAAAGTAAAGGTTTTTGAACTCGACCAGGTTAATACACTAAATGTTAAAGTTGAAACATTGAAAAAAGCAGGTATAAAGCATGATTGGATCACCTATATCCCAGTCGATTATGCAAACGAATCTTGGGTTGATAAACTATTAGAAGCTGGTTTTGACAAAACAAAAAAGACTTTATTCCTTTGGCAAAGCGTTTCTTTGTATTTAGAAGCTGATATTGTCAAAGAAACACTCTGGAAAATGGCTGATTTATGTGCAGACGGAAGTATCATCGCTCAAGACTTTTATTCAAAAGCATTCCTATCAGGTGAAATTTCAAAATTGGCTAAAAGAAACATGAGTATGATAGAAAGAATGGGAGAGTCTTCGAAATTTGGTATAGATATGTCAGATGATCCTAAAGCGGCAGTTGAATCATTCCTAAAAGAATGTGGATTAAAAATGACAGAATATATTCAATTCGGTGAAAAACTAGATATTGAACCGTTTTACTGTGTTGTTGAGGCTGAAAAACTGTAAGTTCTACGGTAGAAAACAAAAAAGGCATCCATGATTTTTTCATTAGATTTGCTATGATTGAATCGATAAATTGCGCCTAACCCCAATTGCACCTGACCTGCTTTGCAGGAGTGTACGCGGCGCGAAATTGCAGTCTGAAATCATAGTATACAATTGCGGAACAGTCACACCGCAGGCAGGTGAATAAACCGTTAATTTAATGGATTGATTTTATAGCCGAGCTGGAATTGCGCCGTTATCCGCCACCTTTGGGCAGGCTGCAGGTTCGAAACCTATCTAGCGTGAATCCTTCCTTTCCCGGTGCAATTCCGGTGCATATGAGTGCAGGCTGCGCCTGCGACAGAAGACCGAATGTTCGCTGACGCTCATGACCGAAGACCGAGGATATATGACGGAGATATTCACTAAGATTAGGAGACTTTGAGATTGAGTGATGGGTGATGTTTACCCGACCTCCTAAAGTCTCAGAGTCACACCTTCACACTCTCTCGATGGATCAACCCATTAGCAGTGGCCTTTTAAGCCATTGGTTTAGGTTCCTAGTACTCTGAAGAGTATGACATTCGAGTCCCTCCCCGCTCATCGAGTAAAATCCCTCGAAATTTGAGGGATTTTTTTTATTTAACGATCAATATGTGTGCTTATTTTTTGCTTATCAATCTAAGAATTTACTAATATACCAAATTTCCCCCTCATTTTGATTCCTTAAATTTGAAATTTTCAGTGACGGAAGAGCTTCGCGAAGCATCCTGAGCACAGCGAAGGGCACCCGCCTAAGATAACTTGATTATACTTGCGCTGCCGCTTCATTAGAGTCTAGTGGAACGGATCTGGCGCAGATAAGGGTTGAAAGTCCCTCAAAAATAGCCCAAAAGAGATCGGTTGTGGCTAAACGATGGCTCAGTGGTCCGGTTGAAACCGCTCTTTCCCCAGCATGTCTGGAGTTATTATTTTATGCAGGCCCGCACCCACAATGGAGTGCCCTTTCGGATCCTGAATGTGATCGATAAGTGTTCCCGGGAATGTTTGGTGTCACAATTTGCCAGGCGGCTTACTCATCATGATGTCATGGAAACCCTGATAGAGCTATTCGTTCAGTAAGGAGTACCTGTTCATATTCGGTCTGATAACGGGGTAGAGTTCACTGCCAGGTATGTGCGCAGCTGGCTGTCAAGGCTGCAGATCAAGCCGCTGTTTATTGAGCCGGTCAGCCTCTGGGAAAACGGCTATATTGAATCGTTCAACGGGAATATGTGAGATGAGCTGCTGAATGGAGAGATTTTCTATACGTTGAAAGAGGCCAGAGTTCTGATTGAGATGTGTAGGAAGGAATACAACACGATCAGGCCGCACAGCTCTTTGGGTTATTGACCGCCAGTTCCAGAAGCGATCATAGTTCCCTCTACCCAATTTTGTCAACTTGCACTAACATAGAGAGTAGTTCAAACAATGGGGGCATGTCAGGTAAGAACGATCAGATATAAAATGCGATAAGAAGATTATTCCCTCATTCTTATTAGGTATTAATTCACAACAAGGAGAATATAATGACCACCCCCCAAACCCCCTCTGCCGAACCCAAAAAGAAAAATTGTTTTTTATGGGGTTGTTTAACCGTTATTATCCTGATTATCCTGGCAGCCTGCTGCCTGGGATCTTTGGTAGGCTTATCTTTGTTCACTGATCTTAATCCGCTGGGATTTTATCTGGAAAACCAAATTAATGAATTCATTGATTTGAATGATTTTTATGATGACACATCTGGTAGCAATGATCTACCAAAAATGTTTGACAGCGAAGGTGATTCTGATCAGGGGGATGAGGATCCAACCTTGGAAGACACAACCTCCGACTCGGCTCTGGATGATGGGTCATCTCAACTGGTTGTTTATCCAGATCTTGAGTTTCCATTTAGTTTTTCTTATCCTGTGGGTTGGGAGATAGATGCTCAAGAGTTTTCAGTTTCGGTCTCTTTTTATCACCCCAGCAATAACAATTATCTTGTAGTGGGGAGGGATTGGCTTTGTCAGGGCTGCTTGACAGCTGCTGACTCCTCAGTAAGTTTTTTGGAAGCCCTGGAGTTTCAAGCAGAGTTAGACAATTTCAATTTGATCGAAAGTGCTCCATTTTATGTTCCTGCGGGGGATGATGCTCATTTTACTGCCTGTGAATGGGTAGATTTTGACGACAATTATCATTGGGCATATTCTATTCATGTTGTTGTTGAGGAAGATTCAATGTACTTAATCATGTATGGGGATACTCCAGAGAATTTTGATCAATATGGGGAACTGATTAAAGATATTGGAGCAAGCTTCGTCAGATGAACGATCTAAAATATGCTAACAAATAAGTTGCTAATGCCAGCTTAGTGAAAAATTTTGGGTATTCTTCCCATCAATTCCAAAAATAAAATCAAGTTGGAGGTCTCTCCATGGTTAAGCGTCGTGTTTCTTTTCTTATGAGTATGTTTATCCTTGGGGGAATTCTTCTAAGCCTGAGCTGCAATTTTCCACGCTGGATGACTCTCAATTCATCTAAAGGTGAGGATCCTCGATCTGTTCCAAGTCTTGAAGCAGCGATAGATATTGTCTTAGATGAGATAATCAAGCCTGAGCAACTCGATTATCAACTCATCGTTTTTGCTTGGCCAGATTTACTTAAACCAGGGGATGTGATCGGGCCATACAATCAACCTGGCTCGGAGATCGATCAATCCCCGACGATGGTGGAGGAAGAATCCTGGTTTATCTGGATCGATGATGCCCCTGCAGCTATGTTTTCTCACCCATCCCGTTTTGTGTTGATTACCAAAGAGAGTGGAGAGATCAGGGTAAGCGATCAAGTTTGGTGGCCAGTCTTTAATGGTGTAGGGCTCTGGACAACAGAAAGTGAATATTGGAATGAAGCCAATTGGGCTTTCAGCAATCTTGAACCTGTATCAATAGAATCCAATTCTGTAGCTGACAAACATCTGGCATCTGCTGCAGGAAGGGTTCGTTTGCAGACTGGAACTTCAAAAACTGCGATTGTGATCAATACCTGGAAAGAAGATGAGACTCAAAAGGAACACTTTGAGATAACAAGCAAAGGTATGCATGATGCATTAAAGACCTCAGATTTTGAGATCACTTTCTTAGGACCTGCACAAGATGATAACCCCGATAAGGATGGTGTGCTCAATACAGAGACACGCCTAAAGTTCTTTGAAGACAAATATCAAGAAATGGTTCCGGGTGATACCTTAGTGGTCTACGTTGCAGGGCATGGCGGTGGAGATGATTCTGAAAAAGGATCTGTTGGTAGTCATGTCATGGAGAGTGGATTAAGAGCAAATTTAAAGAGATTTGATCCCGGTGTGCATATTATTGTCATCGTCGATGCCTGCTATAGCGGGGATTTTGTTGACGGTCTTAACGAAGTGGCAGACATTACCATCACATCTACAAATAATGATACAGCTGCCTATACTGCAGCTATAGGAAATGATTATGAACAAGATATCGATGACCCTAACCCTGATGACAAGGGGTTGGAGTTTTCCAGTGGATTCATCAAGGGGTGGATGGAGATTATCAATAATAAATCCAAAATGGATGAGGCTCGACGCCGAGCAGAAAGCTCAGGCACAGGAATATGGGAGGAAGTTGCTGCGATGTCCTATGTCAAAGCGCTTGAGTTAGATGTAGCATATTTGAATAAAAAAACTTTCCCATTATCTGTCCGGGGCGCTGCAGAGACAAGGCCAACACCTGTACCCGCAACTCCGACCCCCACTCCTGAACCAACACCCACATCATCCCTGGGTGATTTGTTCGGCCAGGCCTTCTCTTCAGCCGGGGATTCGGCGGAGGCCTGTGCGGTTTTTGATGAGATCGAGATCCCGTCCACGATTTTGCGACACATGCGGGATTGTGAACCCACCCTGAACTTCTACTACAAGATGGATACGGCAATTCCGGGACTGGCGTCGGTATCCCCGATTGCTTTGGATTACTGGGTATCGGTTAATGGAAAACAAGGGGACTGTTTCCTGGAAGAAGGCTTCGATGACCGCTTATACTGCCGGGTGGATATTTCTGCAGATGAGGCGAACACTCTTGGGTATTTTGAGCTGTATGCCAATCCCTGTCAGGAACCAATCTCTGTTTTGGACCTGACGATACCCATGCTCGAGGGATGTGGAGAACCCCACACAGAACCTGATGAACCCGATTGTGATTCTTGAGAACTGACCTGGGAGATCGAGGATGAATCGCCCAGACCTACCATGGGATAGATATCTGGCGGCTGATTTTGATGGGCTTTTGGAGATGCTTCACCCAGCCGTTATAGATTTTAGGAACTACCTCAAAAATGCGATTAGATCGACTGATAAGAGGTTTGGACCTCATTCTGGTCCTCCAATCATTTGAGAATTGTTGTCATGTCGAGGGGGTTTGTAATAGCAGCTGGACCCTTGTTCAAAACATGAGTGTAGATTATCGTTGTTTTGCCATATTTCACCCCCATAGTGAACTAAATAATATGTAACATAATTATTATATAATACAGATAAGCAGATATCAGTCCAAATGGACCGATTATTACCGATATCCGGTCCACTTGGACCAATATCTATAGGTTAGACGCTACCTAAATTATTATCATCATGCAATCGACAAGAGTTGTTATTCAAATGATTTGGAAAATTTTGTTTTATGCCTTGACCGGATATGTATTGCTGTGCTCTATTGTTTTTATATTTCAGCGGAAATTGCTTTATCTACCTAACGAAATCCAATTGTCAGAGGATCGCGCAATCGATGAAGGCTTACTCTATTGGCCTTCGTTTGAAAATTTTCAAGGATTTATCAGTCAAGGAGAATTGGTTGACGTTAAGGGAACTATCATAGTGTTTCATGGCAATGCAGGCGCAGCCTATCATCGCAGCTTCTATACCAAAGCGCTATCAATGCAAAATATGCGAGTTATTTTAGCTGAATATCCCGGCTATGGAGGTCGAGCCGGACAACCCAGTGAGGATGTTTTGGTAAATGATGCGCTCGAAACCATAAGGCTTGCTTATCAGGAGTATGGGGAGCCTCTTTACCTATGGGGCGAGTCTCTAGGAAGTGGGGTCGTTTGCAGTGCTGCTAGTAAAACTGATATCCCCATAGGGGGAGTGATTCTGTTTCTGGCTTGGGATTCGCTACCGAATTTGGCTCAAACACACTACTGGTATCTTCCAGCACGTTGGTTGGTTCTGGACAAATACAACAACATTGATAACCTTCAAGGATTTGAAGGAAATATTGCTGTCATACTCGCTGAAAACGATGAGGTTGTTCCGGTGCAGCACGGTAAAAAGCTGTATGATTCAATAACGGCAAAGAAAAAATTGTGGTTGTTTGAAGATGTAAGACATAACGAGATGCCGGTTGAGGCAGAACTGTATTGGTGGAAAGAGGTCATAGTGTTTATTTCACAGTAAGCTGGCGGCGAGCGTCTAACCCACACTCCACCTGACACTTCGACTGTGCGCGGCATAGTGTTTCGCGCTCCGCTCAGTGCAGGTGAGCTCATCCGTTAGGCGCAAAGCGAAACGAAGTTGTATAGAGGAGAAGCAATGAAAATAACTGTCTTAATAGAAAGTACCGAAGCTCCAGATAGGGCAGAACTCCTTTATGAGCATGGTTTATCCATTCATATCGTATTTCAAGGAAATAACATTCTATTTGATACGGGGGCT
>Ga0255364_10088_pt1 | contig 24428 bp, 19 predicted proteins | sample ANMaggSSYBR01G12_FD_182087 | JGI IMG/M metagenome (GOLD analysis project Ga0255364, IMG submission 182087) | Sediment cell enrichment communities from methane seep in Santa Monica Basin, California, United Staets - ANME aggregate JGI... | ecosystem: Environmental > Aquatic > Marine > Cold seeps >...
CCGAGGAAGGCTCCCTTGATATTGAACTCTCCCCTTCGCTGGCAGCCGCGTTGTTAACAGCATTGGATGCCATGGAAGAAGATCAGCATGTTTCAACAATCGCAGTTTTATCTCATTTCCTTCCTAATGTGATCACTTACCAGACTCTTCAGGAGTTAGAACTGGATTATCCTCAACTTGAAAGCCGACTGGAATTAATCATCCCTGAAGCGCTGGATGCCCTGGCGGCTGCTCAGAATGAGGATGGTGGGTGGGGTTGGTGGCAGGGAAGCGCAAGTGATGGTGAGATCAGTTCGTTTATTCTATTTGGATTATCCCAGGCAGAAAAAGCCGGCGTTTTTGTGGAAGATTTAATGATGCAGCAAGCTCAAGGTTACCTGTTGGCAACTTTGCCAGCAGTAGAGATGCTGGCAGAACCCTGGCAATATAATCAGCTGGCTTTCAGGTATTTTGCTCTTTCAGAAGCTGGAATAAATACCAGCTCCGGGGCGCTGGAACTAGCATCTCTCAGCAGTCAGCTCAGCCCCTATGCTCAGGCAGTTTTAGCCCTGGCGATCGATAATAATATAGTGGGTAATGATCAGGCCAGGACCCTATTTTCCAACCTGGTTGGAACTGGGATCCGAACAGCTACTGGAATTCATTGGGAAAACCCAGATAGCTGTCGTTGTTGGTTGAATAACACAACAACCACTACAGCTATGGTTACCTATGCTTTAGCCCGGACTGGAGAGGACGCCGGTGTTTTACCTGAAGCAGTTCGTTACCTGGTTTCCGCTATAGACTCCGGAGGAGATTGGGGATCTGCCTATGAAACAGGTTGGTCAGTACTCGCTCTGAATGAAGTGATGAAAACAAGTGGTGATCTGTCATCCGGCTTTGCGTTTACCAGTCTTGTTAACGGGACGGAGATTATTACGGGCCTGGCTGAAGGACCAACTCAGCTTGAGGCAGTTACCGCATCTGTCCCAGTGGGTACCCTGTATGCGGAGGACCCCAACGCGCTGGTGATCAACCGCGGAGAAGGCGACGGCACTCTGTACTATAAAGCTCACCTACTTGTTTCAAGACCCGCGGAAGATATCTCCCCCTTTGGAAGAGGGATGAGCATTTCCAGGGTTTATGCTCAATTCAACGATGATGGTTCCCCGATCTTTACGCAAGAGGCAGCAGCGGGTAGTTTAATACAAGTTCAACTAACTCTGGTTCTGGAAAATGACTCTCACTATCTGATGGTCGAAGACAGAATTCCTGCCGGGGCGGAAATTCTGGACACCAGGTTAAATACAAGTCAGCAGGACACAGAAGACTATCTGGTATCAACACCATTTAAGAATGGATGGGGATGGTGGTATTTTAATTCACCGAAAGTATTTGATGATAGAGTTTCTTGGTCCACCAGATATTTACCTGCCGGCACCTACCAATTAACATACACCATCTCCCTAACGCACCCTGGAGAATTCCAGGTTCTCCCGACGCGAGGGTGGGAAGTATATTTCCCGGAGATTCAGGCAGTCAGCGCAGGTGAACTATTTACCATCCTGGCAAACGATTAAAAGGGAAAACGTTTCCCATATTGGGAAACGTTTTCTTAACCACGCTGCTCCCGGTATTTCTAAAAACCGAATTGAAACCAATTGGTGTTAAATAAAACCTGGCAGCTGAGGGCTATAAATACGATCAACAGGATAAACCCGCAGCCGCAGCCGGTGCAGGAAGCTCCCCGCCCAAAACCAAAGCGGTTCTGGAGCCAATCAAATAAAACATCGAGCATTAATAGTTTAAACAAACCGGTTAAGCAGCCTTGCTGTCTATTCACAAAGTACTCCTTTTTAACTATTCAATGATATATACGATCCAACAGATTAATAGTTGCAGAGATTTTTGTTGACAAAGTGAAAAAGACTGTTTAGACTAAATAGTAATAAAATAATCGGCTTTTATTTCGAAGAACGCAAAGATCTTAGAGATGGACCAGGGGGTTATATAGCAGGTTGTTAATGGTTCTTTTTTATCTGTTTCATTCCAGTCAAAAATGTAATTAGGAGGTGTTCGGTGTCGCCTAAGAAGTCTCTCCGTTTCCTTTTGCCTATCATTTTATTGACACTGCTGGTCTCGAGCTGCGGCGTGGGAGCCAGTGGAACTTATGTCTGGATCGATGTGCCGGTAGATGGTCTGTCCTATCCGGATGTGCAACCAGTAAATGTGGAAGGCCATGCCACGGGAAGGGAAGGCATCGCCCGGGTCGAATTATTTGTAGATGGAGAATTATGGATTACCATCGACGACCCACCTACAGTAGATACCCTGGCCAACTTCCAGGCGGAATGGCTGCCTCCGGGACCCGGATCTTATATAATCCATGCGGTTGCTTATGGAAGTGATGGCGAACCCAGTGAATATGATGAAACCCGTATCTCTTTTGGGATTAACACACCAACACCGACTAGTACGGTCAAACCTGTTATATCAATCACTCCAACAATCACTGATACTCCCCCTCCGCCCCCGCAGCCAGAGGCCAGTGTTAGCTTCTGGGCAGACCCTGAAACTATTGATGCCGGGAACTGCACCGATATCCGCTGGCAGGCGGAGAATGTAAAAAGCCTGGTCTTTGGCGGCAAGGAACAGGAAAAGGAAGGAATCTATAATGTCTGCTTGTGCAAAAACGAGACCTATACCCTGACCGTGACTCACCTGGATGATGCGGTAGAAAAACTTAAGATAAATATCAATGTTGTCGGTACCTGTGCGGACACCACAGCTCCGCCGGCGCCAAACCAAAGTGCTCCTGGAAATGGTTCATCCCTTACCTGCAGATCTTACCAGGATGTTTCCTGGGGAGCTGTCAGCGACAAGAGTGGGATCAGTCAGTACCAGGTTCAAGCCCAGCGCCACAGTGGTGATAATAACTGGACCAACGTTTCTGGCAGCACCTTTACCGGCATCTCAGGTAATTCATATCATATGTATGTGGAATGTGGGTGGTACTACCGCTGGCAGGTGCGGGCAGTGGATGGAGAAGGCAATGTTGGCCCATGGTCCGGTTGGTGGACTTTTGTAGACAACCTTAATTAACAGGATCAGTTCACCTGAAACAATGAAAATAATACCTCAGGGAGGTAGTGATGGATAAAAGCATAAAGCGCTGGCTAATCGTGTTAGGGGTTGTCTTCCTGATTGGGTTGATCCTGATCGTTCTGGCCTTTGGGTGGTTTGCCCGAAGAGGAAAAGCGTTCGATTCCCGACCGTTGGTGTTGATTATCTCGCCAGACAATTATAACCAATACCAAACAGGCGAAGGAGTTCTCATCCAGGCAACTGCAAGGGAATATAACGGATTATCTCGAATGGAGATCTGGGTTAATGATTCCCTGGTAGACGCGGTCGATGTGGAGGTCGAAGGGACAACCAACTTGGAGCTGCTGTCATATTGGGTTCCAACATCAGATGGAAGGCAGCAGATCATTGTCAGGGCCACCTCCAGTGATGGTGTTGATGGTCAGGGAATGGTGGAGATTTATACTTCAGCTTCAAAAGATGATGGAACAGGTAAATATATCGTTGAAGATGGAGATACTTTGGCTTCCATTGCTGAGGAGCACGGCAGTTCAGCAGAGGAATTGACGGATCTGAATCCTGGGCTTGCCCCAGGTGGTCCTGCGCCAGGGGACGATTTGATCGTCCCGGATACGGAACCTTCCTCAGACGAACCTTCTGCTCCTGAAGGAGGAGGGGGTGAACCGCCATCAATTGACCCTGGTCCTCCCCTGGTCGAGTTCCCTTTCTCGATTGTGGAAATGGTCCGGTTGAATACAGAGGAGATGTCAACCTTGCGATTAGAAGTGACTGCGCTGCGGACCTGGGAAGAATATGAGCGTCTGCATTGTTATGTGGGAATTGCTGAATTGTTGCCGCAGTGGTATCCAGACCGGGATAGAAACCAAGCCACAGATGAATCTTTTGAAAAACTTGGCCGCGGTTGGTGGAATACTGATGAGACTATGCAGGGTGATGCAGCGCCTGTCATTCAATGGCCAGTGGACCAACCATTCCCAGCAAGTATCTTTTGTGTGGGAACAACCGGAGGTTTAACTGAAGCAGTGGATTTTGAAAAAGTTGAATTAAATATCCCCCCGGAACAATGGAATGGAATTAAATATCCAGTAACAGTTGATGGCTTGGGAGGGCGATTGTTGGTAGAAACCCGGGTAAGCCTAGAATCAACATCAATACCCATCCGCCTCGATCCGACCATGACCGTACCCACCAATGTGCGCGCGGACGAAGAGGACGGGCGCCTGGAATGGGAATATTATCCAGAAGCGGATGAGCTTCCCATCGACGGTTTTCGGATCTACGTTGATGGCACATTGCAGTGGGCTGTGAATGCAGATACCTGGTTTACGAGGATTCCAGCTGAGTGGTTCGACCCTCCCTGTGGGGAGTCATATTCTTTGAGCGTGACAGCATTCCGGGTTGAGGGGGATGATTGGCCAGAATCATTCCACGCCAGAGTGGAGACAGAGCAGACAGATTGTACCCGGCAGGTTGAGGTTACTTTCGTATCATTAGAGACCTATCATCTTGGGGGTGATGGAGATTATGAAGAACGAGGTGGTGATGTCGGGCCGGCATATGGAGCATTCGGGGCCAACCGAGCTCGATTGACTTTTGACCAGGGTAGAGAGCGGCGGGGGTGGGGAGGGTTAGATCGCCCAGATGGGCTCAGCCACGATAGTTCCTATGATCTGATCGAAATTGCAGCAATGGGGAGCTGGGGATTTTCCAACCCAGAACCGATGGTTATTACTGAGGTGCCTGTAGATGGCGTCCTGCGAGTTAGTGCCGGGATCATGGATAGAGATACCGGCCGCTGCCGATACGAAGGAGATAATGGTTGTGATGACAGGCTCTGTTCTGGCACGCATCCACCAATTACTTTTGATGAGCTGATAGCATCTGATGGTGAGATGCTGCGTTCAGAAATATTATCCAGGAACGGCCGCTGCCGGTTTGTGTTCGAATACAGACTGGTCGATGATGGATCAGCTGGGGGCACCGGCGATGAAGGCATACCTCCGCTTCCCTGGCTGCACTATATTGATCTTGATGTCGATCCGATCTCTGGGGAGACAGCAGTAGAGGTCCAGAATATCGGGACAGGAGAATGGGCGGATTTTCCACTGACCATAGAACTCCAAACCCCGGATGGGGCATCCCTGGGACGGCATACTTTCTATGATGTTGAAATTCCTGTGGATGGCCATGAAACTGTTACTATTCCCGCATTTTCAGAGGAACCGATCTTTGATGTATGTGTATTTATCGATCCCGATGATGATGTCGTAGAGTTATATGAACGCGCTGGAGGCGCCCTGATTCATTATCCGATCTGCCCAGGATTACCAGACCTTAGAATTGATACTGTTTCATATGAGGAAAGGGATGGAAATTGGTTGGATGTCACTGTTCAAAATATAGGTGCTGATGACCTTGAAAACAGGGTGGTAGCTTTTGAGATCAGGTTCCTGGATAGGCCAGTGACCATAACAGATCGCTTCTTCACAGTTCCACAAAACATCCCTGCGGGTGGGACTCAAGTAATCTCGCTTGGCCCATTGGAAGATAGAGTAAGAGCGAATATGGGACTGGGATACGATGTTGAAGTTAATCCGGATAGTACGATCGCTGAAGAGAGTTACGAGAATAACCTCTTTTCAGTGAGAGAAGGAACACGTGTGGCGATTCATCTTACAGAGATAACAGTTCCTTATGATCGCGGAGATGAGTTTGGCGTCGATATCAATTTTTATATTGGCTCCCTGTCAGGACATACACGCTACAGGCAAACAGTCGATTGGAGTATTCGCGATATTGATTGGGATAATTGCCGCGAAAGCAGAGACGTTTGTAATCGATATTACGGAATTGACATTGATTATTCTCAGCTTTGGTTTGATATCCGTGGTGATGAGACCTTGATTGCTGAAGTAACTTTTCGTCAACCGGACACAAGTTGGGAGAGGGGAACTGAAACACGGATCTACTACCCCCCACACTGGGGAGCGGGAGATATCAATCGCGTTACGGGAGAATGCACCACCGACGAATTGACACCAGTAGGCGTGCGGTGGATCTCGCACAGATATGATTGGGATCTTGAATTTAAGTTCTGCCGTGAAAATTACGGAGAGGAATGATTGAAAACTGCTAATTTGATTTTTCAGGATCAGGAGAGACATGAACGATAATTTAAACTCCAAGTATCAAATATTGATCATTCTCTACCTGGTTCTGGCTTTTTTCGCCATTCCGCACCTGATCGATGATTTTCTCTTTGATATGCCGGCAGAGTTTGGGATCTCCGTTCATCTCGCTCAATTCCTGGCAGGCCCGTTCATAGTCCTCTACCTTGGTATCTTGATCCCCCTGGCCCGGGAGAAAAAAGGGGGCGTTATCGGAGCTGTCAGTATGGGGATCTTCCTGGCCCTGGCCGGGATACTGAAACACATCCCGCTGATCATCCAGCCAGGCCCCTACTGGAGCGGCTGGTTCTCCGAAGGTCTGATTTTTGGCATGATAATCACAGGTATTTTGCTGGTTGTTTTCGGTGTAATCGAACTCAGGCGGTTTAACAAAGAATAAAAAAACAGGAGCTGATATGAGGTACTACATCCGGTGGTTTTTTATTTTATTGGTGATTTGTGGGATTGCCATATCCGGTCTGGCATTGACCCCTTCATTTGTTCAGGCATCCCCGCAGCAGCAAGGTGGTGATTCAAATCCACCAGAAAGGGTGGTGAAATTGATCTTCATCCACCATTCCACGGGCGAGAACTGGTTAACTGATGGGTACGGGAATCTCGGCCAGACCCTGGCAGAGAATAATTATTATGTCAGCGACACCAATTATGGCTGGGGACCCAATGGCATCGGCGACAGGACCGATATTCCGGATTGGCTGGAATGGTTTAGAGGGGATCAAACAGATACCTACATGCAGGCGCTGCTTAATGAAGGGGAACAAAATGCAAACTACTCCAGGACCCTACCTGATCCTGGAGGAGAGAATGAAATCATTCTATTTAAGTCCTGTTTCCCGAATTCTGATCTAGAGGGCAGCCCAAACGATCCTCCCTCAGCGGATGGCTGGCTTTCTGTTGGTCATGCCAAATATGTCTATAATGAGATCTTGACCTACTTTGGGCAGCATCCTGAAAAGTTATTTGTGGTCGTTACCGCCCCGCCCCTCAGCGATCGGAGCAACGCGGCCAATGCCCGGGCATTTAACCAGTGGCTGGTATATGATTGGCTGCGTGAAAATGATTATCCCTACAATAACGTTGCCGTATTTGATTTTTATAATGTCTTGACCGGCAAGGATGGGCACCATACAGTTGAAGACGGGGAAGTAATTCACCAGGTTGCCAATCGGGATACCCTGCTCTATCCTTCTGGGGATGATCATCCCTCCAAAAAAGGAAGCCAGAAAGCAACCGAAGAATTTATTCCCTTACTGAACTATTATTACAACCGCTGGCAGCAGGATGCGCCTTTCCCGGTGCCGGCGCACACTGAAGTGGATTCGGAGTCTGATAGCGGGCAGTCTGATTCTGATCAGCCGGATGCCGCACCTCCGGATATATCCGGTTTGATTGACAATTTTGAGGGTGGAATGCCGGCCGGAACCAATGGCTGGGAAGCCTATTGGGATGAGGGGACAACATCCTCCCTTAAATGTGGGGCAGAATCTGGAACAGGCCTTAGAGGGAGCGGCCTGCACCTGGATTATCAGATCTCATCATACAGCTGGGGGACCTGTGGTTTATATTATGAACAGGTTCAAGACTGGAGCGCAACACAAGGGTTGGTATTTTCTATTCACATCAGACAGCCCGAGCAGGTCTTGCATGTGGACCTCTATGCAGACGGTCCGGAAGGACAAGAATCCTATATCTTTGAACTGGATCTAACCCCGGAGATGGAGGATGATTGGATTCCAATTGGCATTCCTTGGGAGAGTTTTCACCGGGTTGATTGGGAAGCCGATGCGGGTTCTCCGTTTTCAAAACCTGACCAGGTAACCGGTATAGCGTTCGGTTTTGGCTCAGAAGAAACTGAACTGGACGGGGAGCTCTGGATTGATGAGCTGGGATGGATGGATGGTGGAGAAGCTGCCGTTGAAGAATCAGCAGAACAAGAAGTGAGTCAAAGCGAAGAACCGGAAGAGGACGAACCAGGCGGCAGGAGCCTGCCTTGTATTGGTTCACTGGCAATGCCTCTGGGCCTGGTGGGAATAGCCTTATATCAAAGGAATAAACACGAAGAGAGGTAGGGAAAACTAAATTTCAAAAGAGAAGCGTCTTCCTCAAAGGGTGACGCTTCTTGTATTTCTTAAGCGGACACGGATTCTTGCTTCAGTTCGGGAGTTAAAAACCTTTCACTTTTACCCAGCCAGAGGTGTAAGCCATAAAAACTTAACACAGCAACTCCGCATATTCCGGCGCCCACATACCAGAGCAAATTGGGATTGTAATTGTCCAGGATTAGTCCGGCCAAACTGGGGCCAATTGTGGCCGGAATAGCCCAGGATAAACCAAATACTGCCATGTAGCGTCCGCGCATATCTTCCGGAGCGAAGTTGGTTGCCAGGGCAGAGGAGGTGGGCATAATTACCATCTCCCCGATGGTGATGATCACGATCGCTACTGCAAACAACCAGTAGGCTGTGACAAACCCAAACATACCAAATCCGATCATATAGAAAAATACACCGAGGCCCATCATGATGAAGGCCGGGCGCTTTTTTATCAGACGAGTGGTTGTGAATTGGAACAGAATCACGATGAAAGCGCTGGTTGTCAGCAGAAAACCATACCCTTGCGGCTCTATGCCATGGCTGTCTCGCAAATACACACTGAGCGTATTGTACATCTGCTGGTAAACGATACCCATCAGCATCGAGACCACCAGGAAGGCCACGTAAGCGTAATCTTTCGCCACGGTGCTATACCCGGCAAAGGTTTTTAACATACTTTCTGGTTCCTTGGTTGTTTCTGGCTTGGTCTCCGGGATGTAGGAGAAGACGATTACGGCGACGATGCAGCTGATAACCGCGTCCAGCACAAAAAGCATAAAATAGCTACGGTTGGCGATAAACCCGCCGATAGTGGGTCCAATAATCCAGGACATGTTGCCCACAACCCGCAGGATGCCAAAGCCTTCCTGGCGTTTATCCTCGGGTAATAAGTCAGCTACCATTGCCTGGTGAGCCGGGCCGGCAATATTAGAGAGCAAGCCAATAACTACAGCCAGGGGAATGAGAACCGAAAATTCGTTAACCATTCCCAGGGAAAGGGTACTTATAGCGCTGAAAACCAATCCAAACAGGATCAGGTTCTTTCGTCCGAACTTATCGGTTAGTGCGCCGCCGATCATGCCGCCGATTAATCCAAACGCCGAAAAAGTCCCCAGTACTAAACCAGCCTGGGTCATCCCGACATTAAACTTCTGTGTGATATATAAGGAAAAGAAAGGAAAGAGCAGCGTACCGCCAATGCGGTCGATGAAAGAGGCGCCAACTACAACCCAGAATTTATTCGGGAAATCATTATATATATTCCGCAAGCGGTTTAACATACGATCTCCATTGTCTAGAACGATAGGCGATTATAACATGGTAAGCCAAGGGGCATATCATCCATATGGATGGTTCTTTAACCCCCCAAATGACCAATTATTTATTATTCGTTCAGAACAGATTAAGTTACGCTTCCTGGGCAAATTCAGCTTTTTCTACCGGTTCTTTCAACTTGATTTGCACAAAGAGAAAACCCAGGAACATGATCAAAGAACCAACCAGGTAGGGCAGCGTTACCCGGATGTCGAATAGAAATCCCGCCAGCAGGGGACCTATAAAACGTCCTAAACTCATAAAAGAGCTATTCAGACCCAGGGCCAGGCCCTGATCGACCTCGGTTTCCTTGGATACCAGGGAAGAGATCGAGGGACGTAACATGGCATTGGTAAAGGCGAATAACCCGACTGTTATTAACAGGGTCGTAAAGTCATATGCTGTAAGGATCAGTAAAAAAGTCACAGTCAAACCCAGCAGAGTGGCTTTGATGACAGTCCTTTCACCCCAGCGTTTGGTAGCAGGACCAGTTAAGACCATCTGAACCCCCGCAATCATGGTGCCCACCACGACCATCACTGTTCCTACCTCTTTTGGACCAAAGCCAAATCTCTCCAAGGCAAAGAGGCCAAAGATGCCTTCCATGTTGCTCAACCCAAAGCTGACCAGGAAGCTTAATAAAAAGAACAGTCCCATTGGACCCTTGAGCCCCTGCCACATACCGGCATATCGGGAGGAGATATCCAGCTTGACACCTTTCGCCCGTTTTTCTAACGGCAGGGATTCAGGGAGAATAAGAAATATCAGCAGGCCGGCTACCAGTGATAACGCCCCGGCCACAAAAAACGGGGTCGACAAGGATTCTGCACCTAACCAGCCCCCGATGCCAGGGCCGAGCACCATACCCGTGCCCATGGCTGCGCCAATCACACCCATCCCGCCCCCACGATTCTCCTTTGTGGTGCTGTCACCGATAAAAGCCAGCGCCGTGGGCAAAGTTGCCGCTGAGAATATCCCCGATAGCGCCCGGGCGACAAATAACATCCACAACTGGGTGGAAAGCCCAAACATTAATAGGGCCAGGGCATTGCCAACCGCACCAACGATCAGGATCGGTTTGCGCCCCACGTTATCAGAGATCGAGCCCCAGATGGGGGAAAAAACCAGCTGGAATAAAGCGTGAAGTGAGATCAGGGCGCCCAGGGCTTGTCCGCTGGCTCCGTATTGATCAACCAGGAATGCTTCCAGGGGGATAAGTACCCCAAAACCCAGCAGAATTACTGCCAGGGTAAAGTATAAAAGGATCAAATTGCGTCGTTGTGAATTCATAGAAACCTTTAATTTGTGATTTGGCAAGAATGCCTAGTATACCGCAGTTTTTCTCTGGAAATGATTTTAGGAGCTGCTTGTCCTCGCCAGCTCCTAAAAATATATTTGGTCCTTAATTGAATGAATGGCAGTACCCAGAAAAGGTAATTTCAGGTCAGGTCCGGCTTGGTAAAAGCCAGGCCGTATTTCTCAATGGTTGCTGGAGTGGGCAAACCATTTATAGCATCCCAGCCGTGCTCCTTATAAGCGCCCGCTAGGAGAGGTTTTAGATCTGGCTCGAACCCCAGCGTACCTCCAGTGGGAAAACCCTTTAATATGAAATCTGGCAATCGATCATCTGCCTTAGTCGATCCTAGTTTGGCGTTGAGTATTCTTTTGAGTGTAAAAATCCTTTTTCCTGCCAGCATCAGTTCTTCCAGGGAATAATCCCACCCGGTTGCCGCGTTTAATCCTGCCAATAACTGGCTTGCGCCGGGATTCATAAAATGACACACGATAAGCGCGTTATAAACACTGCGCCAAGCTTGCGCCCTGGCAGCTGTTCGGCCTTTCTCTTCTGAATTTTCAAAACGTTCTCCAGGATGGATATCCAGTTCAACAGGAGCTCCCTGCCCAGTGTCCACGAAATACATATCTCCCTGCAAGTGACAGGCTCCCCGCGGCGAGAGCGCGTAAATAGGAGCTATGCCGCTGAAAGCCCTGGAATCGTGCATGGGTATTTCCAAATTTCGGACCGTGGCAGATAAATCTGGAACGCCGAAATGAGCAGCCAGAGCTGCGCTTCCTTCGGCCAATAAATCACCAAATCCTTCCCGGAGAGCAGTTAATTTAATTAACTTATGGGTCATTTCCACATCGCCGAATCGAATTTCCAATCCCCCCGTGTCTTTTTTAGTAAGAATTCCTTTTTCAAACAAATCACATACCAAAGCGATGGTAGACCCTGTGCTGATAGTGTCTAATCCATACACATTGCAGAGGTGTCCGGCATATATGATGCCTTCTAAATCATCTATCATGGCGAGAGAGCCAAACGAGGCTAGAGTTTCGTATTCTGGACCATGCACGGAATCAACACGATATTTTGTTGTTTTTGTTTCTCTTCCGCAAACAATTGGACAATTGTAGCAAGCTGTGTTCCGGGTCAGATAATTTTCAGCTAACAAAACTCCGGAAAGGTTACTTGCTTCATCCCATTCACCCTGCTGATAATAGTGGATAGGCATGTCACCAAACATCAATGCCATATCCACATATCCGGCTGTGCCGGCCAAACGCAGGGCTTGATTGGAAATATCATCTTTAATTGTTTCCAGAATTTCCGACACTGATTTTATAAATGCTTCAGGGTCAGAAAGGGGGATTTTTCCGGTACCGCGGAAGGCAATTGCTTTGATATTTTTTGATCCCATTACTGCACCCATACCTGTTCTTCCTGCGGCTCGGCCATGATCATTAATCACAGCGGCCATTTTGACCAGCCGTTCCCCGGCCTCCCCAATGCAGGTTATGCGCGCCTTCGGTTCGTCCAGTATTTGACGGATACTCTCCTGGGTTTGATAAGTGTCCTGTCCCCAGAGCTGGGCTGCATCATGAATTATTGCCTCACCATTTATGACTGAAATCCAGCAAGGTTTGTCTGAGCGGCCGGTGATCAACATTCCGTCATATCCAGCAAAACGAAGTTCTGGACCTATAAAACCTCCCGTATTGGACTCTCCCCAGAATCCAGTCAGGGGAGATCGGGCGCTTATGGTACATCGTCCTGCTGCCGGCATTGCAGTACCTACCAGCGGGCCAGTCATAAATAAAAGGGGATTTTCTGGTCCAAGAGGATCGGTGTTTTGATCTATCAGGTCGTAAAGGAGCCGAGCAGCGAGACCGCTGCCGCCGATAAAATCCCTGGCCAAAGCAGGGTCAAAATCCTTCTTTTCTATAGATCCGGTAGAAAGATTGATGTGCAGGTATTTATTCATTATTTCACCTGTAAGCTAATTTAGGTTTAGTTTTTGGATCCTGTAATCTTGGTGTTGTCTAAAAATCTACAGGATTACCATAATAGGCCGCCAGATAAAGCTGCTCTAATTCCTGGAAAGAAGGAGTTCGGGGACAAGTGATCATCTGGGTATCATTAAAGGCATCGTCCACCAATTTATCAAGCTGAGATTTAAATTCAACTTCTTTGATTCCGGTTTCCGAGATAGAGCCTGGCAATTCCACCACCTGGGAGAGTTCACGAATACAATTGGCCAGAGCATGACCGGTTTTACCTTTTGGTGTTGAGATGCCTAAAGCCGTGGATAACTGATCACTCCTGTCAGGAGCGGACCTGGTCGTAAAATCTAATGTGTAGGGTAAAAATAACCCCACAGCCCGCCCGTGAGGGACGTGAAAAGTTGAACCCAATACATGGCCCATGGCATGAGCCATGGACGCCATGGCATTACCGAAACCCAACCCCGCAGAAGTGGCAGCATTATGCATCTTTTCGCGCGCTTTTTTGAAATGATCTTGTTCTGGATTTTCTGATTGAGAAGCTTCGTATGCCAGGGGGAGATATTTAATGATGTCCCTGGCAGCATTCAGACACAATCCGTCAGTCATATCTGTATGCCAGGTGCAGATAAAACCTTCTACTGCTTGAGTTAATGCATCCATTCCGGTATCAGCAGTGAGCATGGGAGGCATACTCGATGCCAGGGCTGGATCCACCACGGCAAGGTCTGCAACATTCTCTCGATTGCCCAATCCCATTTTGCGTTGGTTTGCCTGATCGGTTAACACGATAGCCCAGGTAACTTCCGCGCCTGTTCCACTGGTAGTGGGGATGGTAATTAAACGAGCTTTTTTCCTGAGGCCAAGAGTGATAAAGGGGTTGATGGCTTCAGGCTGGAGATCTGGTCGTTCATAGAGAACCCAAATAGCTTTAGCTGCATCAATAGGTGAACCCCCGCCCAACCCAACGATCCAATCGGGCTGATATTCATGGGCAGCCTCGACCCCAACGAGCACTTCCTCAGTTGTTGGATCAGGTTCAACTTTGTCAAATATTTGAACTTCAAACCCAGATTTAATTAGCCGAGCAGAAACCCGGTCTGCGATACCGATCTGAACCAGATTATTATCGGTAACGATCAGGGCTCTTTTTCCGCTTAGCTCCTCCAGGGAGCTAAGAGAGTCCTCACCAAAAACAATATCCGGAGAAACAAAATGCCACATCAGGTCCTCCTTTGAAATTAAGACAAGAACCGCAATCTCCTACCACTCTGTGGGTACATCTGCGCAGCAAGAGACAATCTCTTGGGCAGCTTTTGGATACCGCATGATCTTCATTAAGTCACCCTTTAGTTTTAATTGGCGGGTCATCATGCCTTGAATGGGATCAAGTTTGCCTTCAATAACACGCCGCCAGGTACTGAAGGGTGCATTGAGGGAAAACTCTGTTTCTGGAAGCTGGTTTTCTTCCACTAAAGCAGCCCCGGGACTCTTCCCATGATAAAGCTCCAGATGTAAATAAGTGGTTTGATCATAGGCCTCATCAGGTTCAACGGTAAACATAAAATCGCCTTCCCAGTCTTTAGCACTCCGTTGGTACGATTCGCTTGAATTCAACATTTCCTGAAGTTTTTTGATCCAATCATCTGATGGGAATTTGTATTTCATGTTTCCTCCTGGTATCGTATGTGACCTCATAATTATACATCTGTAAATTCAATTTACTATGCAAGTTTCCTCTCCTCAATTTAGGGCGGTCATTAAGTGCAGATGTTATGATAAATACTAAGGATTATCAGTTCCTTTAATCTAAATCCGAAAAGAGAGAAAAACGTTGAAGCTGTTAAAAAACCCTGACCCTGTTTCGTTTCAGGCATCCATAAAAGAACATCTCCTGTTGCATGAAGCCGAAAACAATCTACCTCTCGGCATCCTGTCCAGCTTGATCGCGGGAGAATACCGGGATCAAGCTCCTTACCTGGCCCAGGTGGTGGATCACGGAGAGGTAAAGCTGGTGGTAATGCGTACACCCCCCTATCCGGCACTTTTATCTTTTGAAGAGAATCAGCTAGATCACGGAATTATTGATTTGGTAAACGAAGATTTATGGAAAGAATTTGGTGATGAGCTGTCGGGCATGACGGGCAGCAAAGATCTAGTTTCTCAATTCGCAGATTCATGGCAGGAAGTTTCGGGAAAAATGGCGATTCTGAAGATGGCCATGCGCATCTATAAATTGGAGCAGGTATTCCCGGTCTTAGGAGTTCCGGGTTCAATGCGTCCTTTCCAGAAAGCCGACAAGTCTTTGCTGACAGATTGGTTAACAAGTTTTTACCGTGATTCTTTAGCGGAAAACCCAACCCCAGAGCGGATAAAAGTTATGACTGATCGATATTTAAGTGCCGATCCCCGCTTGCGAGGAATGATGATTTGGAACTATAAGGGCAAACCGGTATCAATGGCAGGGTATTCCGGTCCTACAACAAATGGAATTCGGATTGGTGCGGTTTACACTCCCCCAACTCAACGAAAAAAAGGGTATGCAAGCGCCTGTGTTGCCGGCTTAAGCCAGTATTTGCTGGATCTGGGTTTCCAATTTTGTTTCCTTTTCACTGATTTATTGAACCCGACCTCAAACCACATTTATCAACAGGTAGGATATAGTGCAGTAAGCGATGTGGACACATTCGAATTTTAATGATCTTGGATAGGGGGCTTTCAGAAATGATTACTACAAAAACAAGGGAGCGCGGATGAAAACTATCGGATTAATTGGCGGCATGAGTTGGGAATCCTCGATTGAATATTATCGGATCATCAACCAGGTTGTTCAAAAGCAGTTAGGAGGAGTGCACTCAGCGAAAATCGTCCTTGTATCCCTGGATTTTGCTGAAATTGAAGATCTGCAAAATAGCGGAGATTGGGAAGGGGCAACCCGAATTATGGTGGAAGCGGCCAGGCGAGTTGAAACAAGCGGCGCTGACCTTATCCTGATCTGCACCAATACGATGCACCTGATGGCTGAGGAAGTCCAGGAAAAAATCAATATCCCCCTGCTGCATATTGCTGATGCAACAGCCCGAGCAGTTAAACAAAATGAGTTAAACACCATTGGTTTGCTAGGGACCAGATTCACAATGGAGAAAGAATTTTACCGGGGACGGCTTGAAACACGTCACCAGCTAAAGGTATTGATTCCGGATCAAGGGCAAAGAGAGGAGGTTCATCAGGTAATCTATGCTGAACTTGTCAGGGGAATAATCAATGATGATTCCCGGAAAATATACCAGGAGGTGATTGATTCCCTGGTGGAAAGGGGAGCTCAGGGTATTGTTTTAGGATGTACTGAAATCGGATTGCTGGTGAAACCGGAAGATGTGCCGGTTCCTGTATTTGATACCATGGAGATCCACGCCCTGGCGGCGGTGGAAGCCGCTCTGAGTAAGGGTTCTTAAGGCGGGTGATTGTCCTGTATAATGGAAATATATTCGAAAGACCTGTTTTGTCATTCCCCTGACCTTGTCAGGATAGAGTTTTTTTATAATGTCCCGGGAGGAAAGATGGATTCAGCCTATTTAAAACGGCAGCTGGCAATTAATCGAGATCGCATTGCGGCCCTTGCCCGTGGTATACCGGAGGAGCAATCCAGCTGGAAACCGGATCCAGACACCTGGTCAATTTTGGAAGTTGTTAATCACCTGGCAGATGAAGAAGAATTTGATTTTCCAGTCAGGTTGAAAATGATCCTGGAAAAATCAGAGAAACCCTGGCTGTTAATCGATCCGGTTGGTTGGGTATTGGAACACAAATATAATGAACAGGATTTATTTGAATCCCTGACCCGTTATATGACTCTGAGAAATTTAAACCTGGAATGGTTGGATTCAATAGAAAATCCAGACTGGGACACTGTTTATGAAGCACCGTTTGGAGAAATAAAAGCCGGGGATATGTTTGTATCCTGGGTAACTCATGATTTACTGCACCTTCGGCAGCTGGTGGAATTGCAGCGCTTTTACCTGGTAGAAAAAGCCAAACCCTTCCAGTTGGATTATGCCGGAGATTGGTGAAATCCAGGAAAACCATCATTGGGGACATACCAAATAAAAAGAGGCTGCTCAACTTGGCAGCCTCTTGAATATTAAAAAGATCCATTAGTTCTATTGAACTGTGATCTGATTGCCTTCCACGACTTCGCCAATAACCCAGACCGGTTGGCCCATTTTTTCTGCCTTAAACATCAGGTTATCCAATTGATTACGATCAACAGTAAACAGCAAGCCTCCGCTAGTTTGTGGATCAAACAGTAGTAATTTCTCCTCCTCGGTCAGGGATTTGGAGAATTGAACGTGGTCCTCAAAAAACAACTTATTGTCAAAAGTGCCGCCAGGGAAGCTGTACATACTGGCATATTCCTTGGCGGAGCTGATAAAAGGGATCATATCCCATTGGATACTTAACCCTACTCCGGAAGCAGCCGCCATTTCCCAGGCATGTCCCAACAGGCTGAAGCCGGTAATGTCAGTTGCGGCTTTTACGCCAAAGCCCTGCGCAAGTTCAGACGCTTTTTGATTGAGGCGTTTCATCCAGATCACCACTTCCTGGATATGCTTGGGGGTGGCTTTTTGATTTTTGATAGCGGTAGTTGTTACCCCAAAACCCAGGGGCTTGGTGAGAACCAGGGCCTCCCCTGGATTCGCAGCGGTTTTAGTCATGATCAAATCAGGATGAGCAAAACCTAAACAGATCAACCCGTACTTAGGTTCTTTGTCCTGGATCGTATGGCCGCCTGCAATCACTACCCCGGCTTCTTTAGCCTTTTCTGCGCCGCCCCGCAATATTTCACTGGATACTTCTGGCGGCAGATCTGGCGGTAGAGCGGCTATGTTGAGGGCCAGGAAGGGAGATCCTCCCATAGCATAAATATCGGACAGGCTGTTCGCGGCTGAAATTGCCCCGTAATCATAAGGATCGTCTACAACGGGTGTGAAAAAGTCCGTAGTCGCGATCAAAACACGGTCTTTATCTAATCTCCAGATCGCGGCATCATCCGGCTCACCCAATCCGACTATCAGATCAGGATAGTCCTTTTTGGAAAAAAGTTTTTCAATTGGGCGCAGGACCTGCGCCAGCGTCTCCGCATTTAACTTAGACGCTCAACCCGCACAATTAGAAAGGGATGTGAGGCGGATTTCGCGACCAGAGGGTTTTTGTTCTTTACTTTGTTTTTCCATCAATCATTTTACCTGTTTGATCCAAACTGAGAATTAAAAAAATTCTATCATAGAAACCTTGACGAAAAAATATCTTATTGGAGATGAAAGTTGCTTTAACGGAGACGATTATGGGTTTATAAATAATTTCACGAAGAGATGTGCCACGCAACAATCGGTTGTAATGAATTAAGGATCCCAGAGTTTTAGAAACTCCGGGATCTTGTCAATAAAAAACCTGAGCTGGATTTAACCAGCCCAGGCCATTTTTTTCTATGATTGTTAGCTTACTGAACGGCACTTTTGGTGATTATTCGTTCCCGTCAAATGTTAATTCCGGCAGCGGGAGGATATAAGGGTTGTCATTCGGGACCAGCATCACCTGGATCCCAGGGGCCAATTTTTCGATGTACCGATAGTTCAGCAGTTCTGGGTTCTGGGCCAGAACATCCGCGATCAGCTGCAGCGCTTTAGCCTCTGCCTTGGCTTCAATTACCTGTGATTCAGCCCGTCCTTCCGCTTCAAGAATAGCCGCGTCTCTAGATCCTTCAGCAACCTGCCGGGCTTGTTCGGCTTCCTGTATTCGTTGTTCAACCACGTATTCCGCTTCCTGCGCTGATTGTTCGGCGATCTGTTTTTTCTCAATTGACGCCGCGTATTCGGTGGTAAAGGTAATGTTGCGCAGTACAAAGTCAGAGAGGATTAACCCGTTGTTATCCATTGCTACGGTAATATTTTTTTCAATCTGCAGCTTAAGTTCATCACGTTGGGTACTATAGACCTCATTAACCTTGTAATGGGAGACCGCGTCGCGGATTATGCCGCGAACAGTGGGGCGGACCAGGCCATCTACATAGCGGTCCTGCCAGACGATATGAACATTCAGGACTTCAGCGGGATCAAGAGAGAAAATGATCGAAGCATCGATATATACTTCCTGGCCATCTGATGTCCGGGCTGCAATTGAATCGTCACCCTGGATATCTCCTTCCAAATGGGCGATTGACATAGTGTAGGTGGATTTAGAAATGGCGTAAGTCTTTACGTTTTCTGCGTATGGAATCACCCAGCGCAGACCAGGTTGAAGAATATCCTTCCTGTATCCGCCTGCTTCAACGGCGCTGATCACCACGCCCCGTTCCTGGGGTTGGATAAATACCAATCCTGCACTGACTGTATTCAAGAGCACGGCCACAACCAGGGCAACGATAATACCAGTCACAGTACCTCTGGCTTTCCTTCCTTGTCTGGCGCGCATCACGGCCAGGGCTATCAACCCGACAACAACCAGCCAAGAAAACATGGCTAAGGCTGATACTAAAATAGTAATTTGCATTTTTCTCCTCCGCTTAGAACTTGAATAGATATTTTAGATCAATATATTTGCCTTAATTATATACGGAGAGAGGGCTGGTTTGGTTTCGTCAAAGAGTTCTTATATCTTATTAACAGAGCTTGTGGTAACCTTTGGTTTTATGAATGAAAATCAGACCAGCCCTCTGAGAATCCTGGCATTTTTTGCCCACCCAGATGACGAATCTGTATTCCTGGGAGGAACTTTTGCTTACCTGGCAGATCAGGGAATGGAGATTCATTTTATTTGTGCCACCCGGGGCGAAGGTGGAGAAATGGGAGACCCCCCAATATGTACCCGGGAAGATCTGGGATCAGTCCGTGAAAAGGAACTTCGGTGTGCGGTAAATGAATTGAGTGGAAAAACCGTTAAATTCCTGGATTACCAGGATCCGGTAGTTGGATCTGAGGGGGAGTTATACTCGTACACGGAAGATATAAATGGACTGGTAGATATGCTTCAGGCTGAAATTAAACGAGTAAACCCTCATGTTGTTATTACACATGGCCCTGGTGGTGAATATGGACATCCAGCTCACATCCAATCCCATGAAGCTATGATGAAAGCCCTTTCCCAGGAAATTAATATAAACCGGATAGTGTATGCTCCTTCCTGGCTCTCCCGGGAAACGGGAGAATTTACCCCTGAACCCAGCTTTGTGGTTGATATTACTCCCTGGAAAAACAAGAAAACCCAGGCAATCAATTGCTATAAATCCCAGCATGATATGTTCTTGAGACATGGGACTGCCCGGGCAGGTAAACCTGTGACAATCCCGGAGATCATTCGCCCCCTGGAAGCCTTGAGTCGGATTCTCCCGGTTGATTCCTTTGAAAATCAACCAGACCCCCTGGGGATGATTCTGGAAAAGATCTCAAAATCAGAAAAAATAACAGGTTAATGAATATACAGACAACCACCCAGGTGGCAAGGTTATTGCATTTAATAAGAACCTGGTAGGTTAATACCCGTAAATATATAACCCGAATTACAACGAGCGCCGCCCGGACACTTTTGGTAAAATGAGCCCAATGAAGACTGATCCTGGCTTCCCAAAGATTCTGATAAAAATTATTGCTGCCCTTTCGGGGGGATTCCTGTTATTTGTATTGGTGATCGGACTCAGCACCCTTGGATTCCGGGCGATATATGATGGCCGGGTCTTTCCAGGTATTTATCTAGGTGCGATCAACCTCAGCGGTCAGACGCCAACGGATGCAGCGGAATTATTAAGAGGTGAATTTAACTACCCTGAAAGGGGAAGAATTAATATTCAGTATGATGATTTAAGCTGGGAGGCAGCTCCCGCGGAATTGGGTTTGTTCTTCAGCCCCAATTACAATGCTGAACTTGCCTTCAATACCGGAAGGGAGGGCGGCATCATAAAAAGGATCGCAGCCCAAATCCAGGTGCTGCGGTATGGAATCATCCTCGCGCCCCACTTTGTGTTGGATGAAAAGACAGGGATCGAATACCTGGAGAGTATTGCCTCCGAAGTTAATCAACCGATGGTAGAAGCATCCTTAAATTTGGATGGATTGGAAGTCCTGGTTCAACCGGGGCAGATTGGCAGAGAGATGAATATACCAGCTTCTCTTGAAGTGGCCGCATTACAAATGAGGACTCTGCAGGACGGCAGTATACCTTTGATTGTTACTGAATCCTACCCGGAAATCCTGGATGTCAGCGCACAGGCTGAAACTGCCCGGAAAATATTAAGTCAGCCGTTGGCATTAATAATCCCCGAGGCAAAGGAAAATGATCCCGGCCCCTGGTCTCTTTCTCCCCAGCAGTTGGTGGAGATGATGATCATTGAGCGAGTTTCTTCTGAGAATGGAGAAACCTATAGGATTACCCTGGATCCGGAACAGCTGCGGGCATACCTGGAGAAAAGAGAAAATAATATCAACCGCGAACCCCAGAATGCCAGAATGTACTTTGATGATGATACAAAAGAGCTGGTCCTTATTGAACAGGAAAAGGTTGGAATGGAGCTGGATATAGACCAGTCTATTATTAAGATCGAGCAACAGCTGGCGGAAGGCAATCATGAAATTGCCTTGATTATTGATAAGACTATCCCTGGTGTCACTGGCGTTAATGCCGCAGAAGAACTTGGTATCACAGAATTAGTAAGTTCAGAGACGACCTATTTTTACGGATCTGATTCTGCCAGGATGAACAATATTGAAACCGCGGCCGCAAAATTCCACGGCATATTTATCGCCCCGGGAGAAACTTTTTCAATGGTTGAGCAACTGGGAGATATCAGCCTGGATACCGGTTATGCAGAAGCCTGGATCATTTATGGAGACCGGACAATTAAGGGTGTTGGAGGTGGTGTTTGCCAGGTTAGTACAACCTTGTTCCGAACGGTTTTCTTCGGGGGTTTCCCGGTTGTCGAGCGTTCTTCTCATTCTTACCGGGTTTTGTATTACGAACAACGCGCCAACGGCAACAATAACCCCAAATTAGCAGGATTGGACGCTACTGTATATGTCCCCCTGGTGGATTTAAAATTCACTAATGATACCGAACATTGGCTGATGATGGAAACTTACGTGAACATAGGCCAACGATGGATAACCTGGAAATTCTACAGTACTTCAGATGGTCGAACTGTCGATTGGAGCACAACGGGTCTGAAACAGAAAAAAGACCCTCCGGATCCAATTTATGAAGAAAACCCCGAGCTGGCCAAGGGAGTAGTAAAACAAGTCGATTGGGCTGTTGAAGGCGCTACGGTGACTGTAACCAGAGATGTTTACCGGGATGGGGAAACACTTTGGCAGGATATATTTAAAACCAAATATCAACCCTGGGCAGCTGTCTGCCAATATGGTCCGGGAACCAATAAAATGCCTCCCGAAAATCCTGATCCAGACGACCCTTGCAATAAGAACTAAGTTATAATTGGTGAAGTGATCAACTCCAGCGGAGGAGGAGCGAATGGTTAGCAAAGAACTGCTTGAGATCTTGAGATGTCCGGCCTGTGTTCAAACCAAGGAAGGAACTCTGGATTATTACAAAGAATCTTGGCTGGTATGCAACGAATGCGGACGAAAATATCCAATTCGCCAGGATATTCCTGTTATGTTAATTGACGAGGGTGATAAGTGGGTGGATACAGCGGTAGAAGATTTACCTGTCCCGCCGCCCGAGAAATAGACAGGTAATTTTAAACACACAGGACACGGGTTCCTTCAAGGAAGCCGTGTCCTTTTTGTATATTGGAAATCGCACCCTTTAAGGAGACGATTTCCTTTTGTGTTTAATCCTGTCTGAACACAGAGGTTAGCCAGTTCTCATGCAATACGACATGCCCTTTCCTGGTCGGGTGTACTCCGTCCTCCAGTAAATGACTAGGCGGTACTTCACGAGCGGATTGATTGAGGGCGGCCTGAAACGGAACAAAAACCCCTTGAAATTCTTCTGCCAGACCACGGACAATATCCTGGCGCAATTTAAGATCAGCTATCCAAGCTTGATCAACCTCGCCAACCAGTAACAGAAATGGTTCACAAAGCACTAGCTGAACTTTTGGCAATATCTCCCGGGTATTGGTGAGGATCTCGCGGTAAATCCTTTGGAAAGTTTCTAGATCGGATCCCAAGCCAAGCTCTACATAATTCCAGGTATCATTCACTCCAATCAAAATGCTGATCACATCAGGCATCAGGCGCAGAGTATCCTGCTCCCAACGATAGGCTAAATTATGAATTTGGTCCCCACTATTAGCGCGGTTATAAAATTGATAGAAATTATCAGAGTATTCCTTCAGTAAAAAATCGGTAATAAAGCGCGCATAGCCAAAGCCCATGCTATCCAGAGAGTTGGGACCTATCCGGGAGCGAGTCCGGCCGGCATCAGTGATGGAATCTCCCTGGAAAAGAATTACGTTATGAGGATTGAGTGTCAATGGCATAATGTTTTCGGATGATGTCTTTATGGTTTAAGATATTTTATTTACAGCAGTTCAAAAAGTTTTACCAGGGCCCCATAAGAAATTAAATCGTGCATATCCTCAACAAAACGGATTTTCTCCTGGGATACATCTGCCAGGGAACCGCGGAAAATCAAGGGGGAATAGTCCAGGTCGGTCGCGCCCCGGTATGTGGATAGAACACATTGTGTGGCAGCGAAACCCGTCAGGATTAACGTGTCCACACCTGAATCCTGGAGTTTCTGGTGTAAATCAGTTTTGTTGAAGGCATTACCATAGGTTTTGTGGATTCTGGGATCTGCAGGCAGCAATTCAATTTTTGGGGTGGTTTCAAAACCAGCAGAACCTGGAACCCGTCCAGCTTCTTCCTCCAGGTCTTCGATACAAATAATCGGGAGATCCTTTTCGCGAAAGAGGGCAATTACCGCGTTAATATATTCAATTGCGTTGGTTAATGATTCTGCCACAGCGGGACTGTGATCAAAAAAAACCTCCTGCATATCAATGACCAGTAAAGCCGGTTTCATCTCTTGCTCTCCTTAGAAAAATAATAAATATCTTGGAATTGATTTCTTGTAAACCAGGTAGGATTCTCCATACTGAATTTCCAGAGCTCGTTCTTCCCCCAATATCCGGAAATGGTTCATGACCACCCTGACCAGGAGTAAAAGGAATGCAGTCCAACTGCCAACCATAAGGCTGGCGGCTATGATTGTAATCGCAAATGTCACCCACTGGGGATTTCTGGAGATTCTATATAAACCTTTTATGAACGGCTCAGAAAGCGGGGTTGAATTAAAATTTTGCAGGGAAATAATAAATCCGGCAAAACCAATCAGATAAAGAACTACTCCTGTCCAAAAAATTGGCAATCTGACCTTGAGTGGTGTAAAAAGAATCAGGACCATACCAACCAGGGCAAACGGCAATCCAATTCTTCCCAGGTTTTCCTGC
>Ga0255364_10089_pt1 | contig 23896 bp, 8 predicted proteins | sample ANMaggSSYBR01G12_FD_182087 | JGI IMG/M metagenome (GOLD analysis project Ga0255364, IMG submission 182087) | Sediment cell enrichment communities from methane seep in Santa Monica Basin, California, United Staets - ANME aggregate JGI... | ecosystem: Environmental > Aquatic > Marine > Cold seeps >...
GGATTGAGCGAAGAAGAAATCAAGATCGTTGAAGGTGGTTTTTGAAATCCATAAGTAAGCCTATCAATATGATGCAATCAGATCTCGTTCTTTTTTAGTTGTTGTGATAAATGTAGGTATCAAAAACATTGTTGATCAGACACTCACCATTAACATAACGAATGTAGAAGTCATCAGTATTCTTATGGAGGAAAATTATGCCGACCTATTTTTGGCCAATATCTACACTAATTCTTGTAACAATGATAACAATTTATAGTGGATATACAATATTCAAAGCTGTTAGAAGAAATAAGCGTAGATTTGATTATTACCGTGAAAAAGATACGGCAAGATATCTGATTGAAAGAGGGTACTCTATTGATCCATATACGAGTATGAAAGATTTTCGGCATTTATCCAAGATTGGACCAAGATTGACTAGTGGAGAAGGAATTATCGCGAAAAGCCCAAGTAGTAGAAATGAAATTGATGAAATAATTGAAGAGAAGAAGAAAAGATTGATTGGTGTGCCGAGTGTGTCTTTTCATTATGTAAATAAAGATCAAATTAAGAGTTATTACAATGACTATTTCCGCGAACCCACTTTTGAGAGCTTAGTATCAGAAATCGCGGGAGAAATATCTGGAGAAATAAAAGGAAGCATACCCAAATTCGTTGAATCAAAGGTTGGTGGGAGGGATTTGAATAAGTGGATCAGCACATTAAAATTCCAGGATATCTCCTTAAATGGAATGTTTCAGCGTTATCAAAGAGAGACTATAAAGAACAGTCAAGTATTATTAGGTATTGAAGAAGTAGATATTGAGTTATCAGAATTACAGGAATTCGAGGAGACTATTAACGACCTAAGTAGCAGATTTCAAATGGAAATTCCCCATAAATTACTTGAAGTACAAAGAACGAATCTTAAAGAAAAAGCGGCAACAAAAACGCTAATCAAATTAGAACAAGCAACTGGTTGGATCCTAGTAGAGGGAAAATATAAAGTTGATGAAGAAGGGGAATATTACAAATGTACCTATTCACATCCTGTCAATGAATACTTATCAGATCAATTGGGTCCTGTAACAATATCTGTAATCATTAAAAAAGACTCCCTTGAATCTCACGTTGCGGGTAATTATTCACAATCTATTGGCAGGTCTATTCCATTGAGAATTTATGGTCAAGTATGGGAACCAATTGATAGGAAATCTAACTCATGGGATTTTAAAATCACTCCACTTGTTATATATTAGATTTGATATTATTCCAAATTTCTAAATAGATATATCCCGGCAGGAATAAAGCCTTTATCCGCCACCTTTGGGCAGGCTGCAGGTTCGAATTATCCCCTCGGTCCTTAACCTCGGGGTTGCGCGATAGGCGATCGGAAATCGCCTTCGCGCTAATGCCGGGCCCATAGTCGTGACAGAAGGGTACTTGTGTTTATGGCAGGTATCCTTTTTTGTTTAAGAAAAGGGGGTAAAGAGAAAGTAAACAGTAAGTAGTAATCAGATTGGGAGAGAGACTTTTCGAGACTGATGACTGAATACAGAATACTTTTTCCAGGTCGAATAGCTACTTACTAATTACTACCCACTACTCACTGATTTATCCTGCCGGGCCAATATTTGTAGATGAGGGTACTTGTGTTGATGCCAGGTACCCTTTATTGTTTAAGGGGAGAGGATAGGGAGAAAGTAAATAGTAAGTAGTAAGTAGTAAGCAAATTAAGCGGCTGGTATTATCTACAATACAAATTCAATTCTGGATTATGATAAGAATGGTTATCAAAAACGATGGCGGATAATTATTTATCCAGTTATCCTTCATTAAAAAGAAAATTAACGTTGGGCGGAATAATCCATTGGGTAATACCAATTCTTAACCATCATTATATTGAGAGAATATTATGGACCCCAAGCACATTTTGGTACTTTACGACCAAGATCGAAAAGATGTCAGTCTCTTTGGTATGCAACGAGAAGAGACTCCGCACCTTGTGCGGCATATATCTCCCAGTGGTGAAGGGTTGATTATCTATTCCAACCTGAACTCTACTAATGTCGAAGAAGTCATTCAGGAACAGATTGCCCACTTTGAAAGCATGGGGCGCGATTTTAGCTGGGTCGTATTCCGACACGACAATCCCGCGAACCTGAAAGACCGTTTACTCGCAAACGGATTCCTAAATGAAGAACCAGAGGCGATTATGATCCTTGACATCGAAGATTTATCTCCAGTCTTGGTGAAACCGATTTGCCATGATATACAACGGATTAGCGATCCCGACAAAATCGATGATGTCCTCGCCATTCGTCACCAAGTGTGGCAAAGTGATTATTCGTCAATGGCTAAATCCCTCACCAAACGATTAATAGACGCCCCTGAAAGTTTAGGGCTTTATGTAGCCTATATAGATGGCAAACCGGTCAGCACAGCTCAAATCAGCTTCTTTCAAAAAGGGCACTTCGCTGGTCTTGTTCAGGCAGCCACATTACCCGGCTACCGGGGGCGTGGTTTATTCACCGCTTTAGTTGCGATGCGAGTTCAAGAAGCAAGGCGGCGGGGTATTCGTTTTGTAGACGCAGATGCCAGTCCTATGAGCCGCCCCATTTTAGAAAAGCTTGGTTTTCAATGGCTCACAGAAACCAATTCTTGTGAGTGGCAGGTCAAACAGGTGTCAACTGGCTAATTTCCAAAAGATGTCGACCATGTCTCCAAAAATCCGCTCAACATCGCCTGCACCCGACAGCCGGACTTTACCTTTCCGGTCCCCCGTCCCCGGTCGTCCGTCCTTAACCGGCTGCGGGTGCCCTTTACCCAAAGGGTAGATGCTTCGCGAAGTTCATCCGTTAGTTTGCGAATAAATGTCAAAGGAATGTCTGAAGGGTTCAGATCACAAAATATATTTATGGCACAATACACAAAACTATCAGAAAATGAAATACAAGAGATAATGGGGAGATATGAACTTTTAGTAACCAGGTATGAGCCAATAGAACAAGGTGCAGGGAATTCAAATTATTTACTGAATACAAATCAGGGAAAGTTTGTTCTCACAATTTTTGAGATCGAACCCACTCGCGCAGCGTATATGAGTAAAGTGTTGACCCTATTGGAGAAACACGAATTTCCAGCACCACGACTGCAAAAAATGGCAAATGGCGAAGTGCTAACGAAATATCAAGAAAAATCAGTATTGGTGAAGCCATATATAACAGGGTATATAGAATCTGAAATAGATGTTAATAAAGCAAAACAAGTGGGGACAGCAATAGCGAAATTGCATGAAATACCGGTACCGGATTATTTACCGGATAAACATTCGTATATAGAGATAACCTATCCTAAATTTATGGAGCAAGAAATTGATCGGAATTATAAAACCTGGGTGGGGCAAAGGTACAGTTATATCATAGAGAAATTACCGCCTCAGTTACCAGTTGGATTGGTTCATGGTGATATATTTTACGATAACGTTTTATTTGAAGATGAGAATCTCAAAGCCATCCTTGATTTTGAAGACGTGAGCCGGATATACAAGATTTATGATTTGGGGATGGCGGTTGTAGGAATATGCACCGAAGAAACAAATATTGTTATTAAAAAAGTGAGGGCTTTAATAGAAGGATATCAAGAAATCAGGTTGCTAGAAGAGATAGAAAAAGACAGCTTGCAATTGTGTATTGAATGGGCTGCAATCTTGACCTCAGCATGGCGTTTTTGGAAATACAATATTGATCTGCCGGAAAAAGATAAGTCAGAAAAATATATGCAAATGGTTTCCATTGCGAAAAATGCCAGTGCAATTCCAAAAGAAGAATTCAAGATGGCAGTATTCTCTTGATTGAAAACAGCAACCTAACCCTACTCAATAATTGAATATTTATAATTCAAAATATAGCCGAATAGGAATAACGCCCTTATCCGCCAGGTTATCGGTGCTTTAGATAAGAATGCTTATCACAAGGTTATTAGAAACTTAATCTGAATATTAACCAAAGGCAATTCAACATAGGCCGGATTGCTTGTATCTCGCAGCAGGTTTATCTCGGGTGCTATGTCGAGTATTTTATTTTTACAGCGTGTGCACTCATTTTATTAATATGTTAGCAGACTCGAAAGCGATTGCACTGGTGTATACAATCGCTTTCATATGGGTGTCTTTCCTTATTTTAACTATACTCATTTAAACTTAGTTCATATCTACTTCGGCAGACTCAGAAGCGATTGCGGATGGATTAAATCCTTTGATTAATAGCCATATCGCTAGAACTAATTCGTTCAAAACTATAGGAAGTTTCAAAATTATCAATTCAGAAATAATACCCGTTACTTCTAACAGGCTTACTAGTATTAACAATATGGCTGCAATAACACCCCACAATGATATCCATCGAGGAATGAGTTTTGATTGATACAATAGAAAATAGAAGATCATAGCAGCTATGGCAAAAATATATGCGTGCACTGTATGAATTCCTTTATGTAACTCTAGTAATAAAGTATTATGCGATAAAAATAAAAATCCAGTAACAACTAAAAGTCCACCTTCAATACTCCTGGAAACAATGTACCAAAAAGACAATTTCTTGTTGTAGAATTTAAAAATTGGAAACATTAAAACTGCAATAGCAATGACTGCAAGACCACTAATTACCTCGAGAACCATTCCTAAGGTTTTTGCTTCTGGATTGCCACTTCCAATCACACTATATGCAACTAGAATTAATACTCCCACAATTATTGAGGTCTTTCTATGCGTATTCATTTCTTGCTCCTTGTTAGTTTTTCCGATATACGAGAACATTATCACATATAGTTTAGAAAACATATATGTAAAAGTAAAACCTAATCGGATTATATGGATGAATAATTAATAAGGTTTGAAATAAAAGCATTATCTTTGGTAATTATTGAAGAATAATATAGCCGAATAGGAATAAAGCCGTTATCCGCCACCTTTGGACAGGCTGCAGGTTTGAATTATCCCCTCGGTCCTTAACCTCGGGGTTGCGCGATAGGCGATCGGAAATCGCCTTCGCGCTAATGCCGGGCTCATAGTCGTGATAGAAGGGTACTTATGTTTATGACAGGTATCCTTTTTTGTTTAAGAAAAGAGGATAGGAGAAAGTAAATAGTAATCAGTAAGTAGTAAGCAGATTAAGCGGCTGGTATTATTTACAATATTTATTCAACCCACGAATTTCCGTTTTTCGGAAATAAAACCCATCCACTGCCCGCTTACCGCTCTCCCCATACTTGCAGGAAAGCGAGGATAACTTCGGCGGAATTATCAGAAGCGAGTTGAAAAAAGGTTTTAATCTCATTCTCGCCAGGACCGCCGCCGGCCAGGTCAGACAACGAGCGGAAGGCAATGAACGGCACCTGGTTCACATAAGCGACATGAGCAACAGCCGCTGTCTCCATGTCGAGGGCATCAGCCTGAAAAGTATCCCAAACCCAGTCGCGATAATCGGCATTGTCGACAAAGGTCGACCCGCTAACACCGTTCCCGCCGAGAATAACTACCGGATCAACTTCCAAACATTTCCCAAGAAAAGTGCATTTATCAAGCTGAACGTTTTCCGCAGCCTGGCGGGCCGCGGCTAACATCTCGGAATCAACCTGGAACCAGAAATGCCCTTTCTCCGAGTCGGGTTTGCCCCCTTCCCGCGTCAGGGATACTTCCTGGGGAAACATCATCCCGTAATTGGGGAATTCCTCCCCATGCCAGCCCAGGTCCCAGCCATCTTCGGTTTCCCTGGCAAACAACATTTCCTGGTATTGACCCCACTGGAGAGGCACCACAACATCACCGATGTTCAGGTCGGGATTCACGCCCCCAGCGATGCCGGAAAACAAGATGCCGCTGATATTAAAATGATCTAGAGCCGATTGGGTGGTCATAGCAGCATTGACCATGCTGACTCCGCTCTGGAAAAGAACGACATCACTGTTCGCCAATTGCCCCAGGTGAAAGCTGCGGCCGTTAATTATGTAGGTGTCGCTGATCTGGGCCTCACGCAGCAACTTTTTCATTTCAGGTTCAAAGGCGGAGATGATTGCCAGCCGCGGCGAATGGTCCAGGGGAGCTACCTGTATCTCCGGCGGCGAGGCGCACCCCGCGAGGAATAAAACTAAAAGTGAAGTGAGGAGAAATTTTCGTTTCATCCAAAACCCCTTTCTGTTGCAATGGATTATATTCCAAACCAGGGTTGAGGAAGAGCTGGTTTGAGAGACTCCAACACTCTTGTGTTGGGATTCCGGGCGAAGCGATTTCCGCTCCGCCATCGCCCGATCCCTGGGCAAGAGCACAGGGGAATGGGACGGGAGTTTGGATCTTACCCTTCCCGCTGATGCCCCACCGCCCTTGCGGTGGGATTCTGGGCGAAGCGATTTCCGCTCCGCCATCGCCCGACACCTGTGCAAGAGCGCAGGGTCCGTTCTTGCTGACGGTTTTGACCACCTAACATGACAGATCAATGGCAATGTAGCGCTTGATAGTAGTTGCATCGGGTTCATTTTTCATGCTACACTTCTTATAGGTGCTGGGGCGTGGATTTTTGGGTCAAGACTTACATACCCTACGTCGATATGGGCTCACCTCGGAGAAATCTGAGGCATCCCGTAGGCTTTGTCGGCTGTCCTAAGCGCTCAGAACCCTGAGTTGCCGCCCAGTTTCTTGCCTGTTTATTTCAATTTCGATTTCTATTTCTTACGCAGCTATGTGCTGGCTTTTGGGGTAAGTAAAAGTTCAGTTCACCGACAGGTGAAAATTTAGCATATCATAATGTTATTCCTAAATTATAAAAGAGGAACTCAATGGAAAAAGAAACCAATCCGAAAATAAACATTTGGGCCAAACATTCTCAGACTATCAAAACCCATAAGGTTAAAACAATTAAAGCCTTGGTTGCCAAACTCAAACCAGGTGAAGGAAAAATTCCCTCAATTAAGGGAATTGGGAAAAATGACGCAGTTATTATGCTTACTGATATTGGTCTGAGTGCAGTTCCTTTTGCTGGTAGATACAAAAATAGACTTCTATCTAAGTTTAATAATGCGCCCGAAAAAGTAGATTATCAATCTTTAATTTCATCACTTGAAGAAATTACCCGGGAAGAAGATATAAATGAAAAGGAACAAGCTTATATAGAAGAGGCCATTAAAAAAGCAAAATCATTAAAAGATCCTTTTAAAGATACTACATTATTATCTGAACACCGAATTACAGCACCTGTTTTCAGAAAAACGATCATAGATGAAATAGCAAGTTCTGTTAATTTAGAAGATAAAGAGTTACATAAACTCCAACAAAAATATAAATCACTTGACATATTAATAAAAAGCAAGAATTACAAAATTAAAAGAGCTACTGGGATTGACATAAAAAAAATAAAACTAATGAAAGATATCGCCGACTGGACAAAGTTCGAGCATGTATCGGTTCCAATAGCACATGCATTTGTTATAAAAAATATTGAACCACAAACCATTATTGAAACAAGTGCTGAGGATGTAGAAAAAACTGTTAAAGATTCAGGCATAAAAATAACTCGTAAAGAATTAAATGATATTGAAAAAGTTAAAGAAGCCGTAAGAAAAAAAATGCCGGCAGAGGCATATTATTTTGATGTTATTTCATCACTTAATTTGCCAAAGGCAGCTCATGAATATACAAAGAAGAAGAAGATAAATAATTTTTATGATTTACTTAAAAATGGGGGACCAGATAACTTAATTAAAAAAGGAAAAATTAAAAATAGAAAATTAATTGAAAATATAGAGGCATATACTTTCCTGGATGTTTTATCAAATGATATAGACATCAATAATAAATTAATTAATAAGAGATATAATGCACCTTTCACTATCGCAAAGAAATCCCGCAGCAAGTTTATATCTGATATGAAAACTGATTTAGGCAATTCTAAGGCGACACTGCTTTGGGATAAGGCTTTAAAGCAAACTGCATATCTTAATAATATTGCTACAGGCATTGCAGCAGATTCAGCTAACAGTTACTCAAATGGTTTGAATGCTACTTTTAACTTTGCTCCCACTCAAACCTGTAAATGCAATGACAGCGAATCTGCTGTAAGTCCTTTGGCCTATCTGGCTGATTTATTGCGCTATACACTCGATAATGTTACCCATAATGAAGATAACATACAGATTTCTGATCTCACTTTCTATCTCCATCAGCCCTTTGATCAACTGCCTGCTTCCGGTGAATCTTTTGAGAAAGAAGTAAGACAAGCACGAATTGCCATCGAAGTACTTCGCGAACGTATAAGCCTGATAAATCTACCTGAGAAAAAGCAAAAAGAACTACAAGCTGCAGAAGAAAATTATTGTCTGTCAGCATACCGTACACTGCTTATGAGAATTGGAACTAATCTGGAAGAAATTCGGCTTAGTCGTATGGCTGATGATGAAGAAAAACAGGATATTGCAAACAAGTTGGCATTAGATGACGTCTCTCGCCTTGATGAATTAAGAATACATCCGGATGATCTTACGGAACAAAAAATTCAGAATATTTTCGGACTGGTTGATACTGATCCTGGTCGACAAGATCCCTTAGCATCACTACCTGTCTCAAAACTGGAAAAATGGCGCCTTGATTATCTTTACAATACCTGGCAAAAAGAAGATTGGCTGGATAACAACCTGCCGGACGATCAACTTATTATTGACCCTGACGTGATTGGGCCAGATGATTTCAGGTACCTATCCAATTTTAAGCCTGAACACTTGATCGTTAATGAAATCCTAAGCTCATCTAATAAAAATAATAATTCTTACCAACTCTGGCAAAAAAGACGCAATTGGATTGATCGGCGCCTTAAAACTCTGAAAAATTTGAAAACTACTGTTAGGAGTGAGAATGCACCAAATATTCAACGCATTCTGAATTCAATGTATGTGTCAGTTTATTATAATCCTACTTCAAAAATTCCTTGGAAAAACACAACCACAATTAACGATCTGGATACACTTTTCCGGAAGTTAAATAGTAACAATGATCAAGAAATCAAAGATGCTGAAAACCAAATAAAAGAAGATCTGCTTCTTCAAAAGGATGCATTTTGTCGTTTAATAGAATTAAAGAATAAACATCACGCATGGATGAATGATCCACAAAATGAGAGACTGACCGACGAGGAATGGTATGAATTCAGATCTATTCTTATACAAGCCCAGAAAAACAGATTTTTTGATTATTGGAAAGAAGAAGAGAATAACAAAAATATCAAACTTACGCCTGATGATTTCTGGATATCAGCAAAAGAACCCACAATTGGCCCATGGCCGCCAATGCATTTAAACGAGGAACCGCTAATAGATCCTGAAAAAACAAACTTGAACGACTTACCTGAACGCAAAGCCGGTAAACGTGCCAGGGAATTATGGCAACTTCGTAAAGAGGAATTAATTACTATATTTGAAAAACTGAAGGATATTTTGCCAGATTATAAAAATGCTCTGCTTATTGCACTTGGAAATAAAAATCAGGATGATGAGTTAGAGCTTCCTCACAATCTTGAGGAATTGAAAAACTATCTGGCCAGTTCTGAACCAGGAGAAGTGACTGTTGCTGAACGAAATATCATAGAAGATCTCTTCTTGACAATTGAAGATTTCATTAGATTAATGGCTCTAATTGAAAAGTTTGAAAGAGACGATGTTACCAAAAAACCGAGTGAATCAGAACAGAAAGAATTTGTACGAATATTGACATCTGCCCAAAAGGAAAAACAAAAATATCCTGAATGGCTGGAGAAAGAAAATGACAGGAATAATGGAATCTTTTACTGGTTCGCCTGTAAAGCAAGGTTGCCTAAATGGCGTTCTTCAGTGGCCCAAAGAACTCAGTGGCAGAATGCCTTAAATATTAGAAACATAAGACCTATTATTGATCCGGATATTATCGGACTGGCGGATATTAAAAATCCTATGAATGCCGATCTTGCTTTTGATGTTTGGGAAAAAAGAAAAGAAGAGATAAAAAAGTGGTTCATAGTTATTAAAAATACAAGAGAATTAAATGGTTTTAATAATATCCTGAAAATGATTGTTCACATAACAGGCGAAGAATTAGAAGCATTAGCGGTAGATGAACAAAACGGTTATATTATTGATCCCTACTTACAACAAATAAGCCTCTCACGTGCTGCTTTTGCAACCTTGCTTAGTATAAGAAAACTAATCGGACAAAATGAACCAATTCTTGAGGAAGAATGGGACGATGTAGACGCTATTTTATTACAGGTATGGAAGGAAAATAGTAGGTGTTATCACTGGCTTGAAGAGGAAAAAGAACAAGATTTGATACTTAGTCCTGAATTCTTCCTTGTAGAAAAAAGTGTTGAGCGACCTTTAAAGAAATGGCGCTCCACACAGAATGTATTATGGGAATGGCAGGATAAATTGGATGCCCGTATTGAACAGCAACAATCTGTCCGGGCAGGACTTCAAAAAGCAATAAGCGATACCGAAGAATTAACACTTCCGGCGTTTCGGGACGCCTTAGTCATAGTGCACGACTTAGATTCATCACAAGAGCAAGAGATTATGGCTGACATACTATCGAAACAGTTTTTCATTAGTATGAGGGAATCCGGCTGTCATATCACTACACGGGTAAGCCAGGCCATTGTTACTATTCAGGGACTGTTACATTCTTTGGGTATGGACTTATGGAAAAATATATATCCTGAAATAAAGCTTGAATCACCCTCATTTGACGATGACTGGAAATGGATGGGCTCCTATGCCACCTGGCGCGCAGCCATGTTTGTATTTTTGTATCCGGAGAATCTCCTGGTTCCGACCTTGCGCCGTGACAGCACATCCGAAATGAAAGAAGTGATTACATCGATAAGCGATGATCCTACTGTTTCACCACAAGATGCGGTTATCCCCTATAGTGAGTATTTAAATAAAATATCAGAGATTAGAATCGAAGCGCAATGTGTTGCTATCGTTGATAAGGAAAACGATAAACGACGCCTCTTTGTATTTGGAACGAGAGAAGGCGACGGCATCTATTGGATTGCGTACGATATCAACAGTGATGGACAAATAATTACTCCTCCTGTAGCGCCGTGGAGAAGAACAACACTCGAAAGTATTGACAGCACTATTATCGGTGTTCAACCATACTCTCCAACTCCCAACAATGACGGGAATGGTTACCTCTATCTATTTTTACGCGCCCAAGATGGCAGGATTGCATTTACACGTACTATTATTACGCCTACTTTAACTGCCGACTGTCCTTCCTTAGATATGTGGGGAGAGCTGGTATATTACGATACCAATGAGTGGCCAGACGGTGACTGTGGCGTTTTGTTGTGCGGACCGATTGACGATGAAAATCCCACTACGCCAAGTGCGGTTGCATTATTACCTTGGAGATTGGGAGTTGAACATACCGCTGAAAATTCCAATCCTTTATACAGAATTTCACTCCACCCAGATGGAAGGAGATGGTGGATTACATCACTCGTAGGCACATTAACCACTCCGAGGTCTTACCTGCTTAGATTTCCACCAGTTGGACTTATATGGGACACAATAAATGAAGGTGATTATATACATCGTCAGATTTTTGCTCATGCAGATGGATATGTTAAATTTCATATTGGTATTAAACCCGGCGCCTGGCATGAAATTGTTTTGTATATCCAACGTGGTAGTGGACAAGCAACATATAAGCATAAAACTGACATAATTTCAATACATCCGCAAGATGTCAACCATGACAGGCATGCTGAAATTACGTTGCCAGGGGTGAAAAAGGGTGAAGAGATTAATATTACTGTTTTTGCGATGAATGCTCGGTACGCTGGTGATGCGTATAGGATTGATTTTCTATTTGATATGTATGCGGTGTGCATTCCAACCACGTATGAAACTTACTACTTAGAAGATATCATTAATACCGAAAAGAGTCTTATTGTAACCCGGGATGAAGTCGCTTCGGGTTCACGATATCGAATATGGATTGAGAGCGAATCAGGAAAATGGGAGCCATCTGGAGGCTTAAGTAGCGAGTATAAATACATTCGAACTATCCGATTGGAGAACGGAAACACAGCAATGTTTTTTGAGACACTTGGACGTAACTGGTCTGTGGTATGGAATGAGGATCCCAACCAGATCGTTTCTAGTGGTCTGGAATCGGTGACCGGGCTGTTTGGCTTGATCCGGAAATGGAACAAAGATGATATTATCGTTGCGAAAAAGCCCAGCGATCTGGCTAATCCTCTGGTAACAGATACATCAGCCCATGAGTGGATACTCTGCTCGCTAGGGAATTATGAGGACGAATTGTATATCGAATACGAGCATGACATCATCAAACCAGCCTATATTTTTCCGATGGCACAACCGAGTAACCTTCAAACCGGGGAGGCTGACCTTGCTCAGGAGGAAGAGCAGCCCCAGGAACAGCCATCAGATGCTTTTATAAAGAAAGCCAGAGAAGACTTTTTTGCAGATCTTTGTGAGCGTTCTCCCTGGTGGGCAATATACGCTGAAGAATCATGTTGTTACTTGCCTATGTTGTTTGCTCTGCGTCTGCAACAGGCAGGCTACTTCATTGAAGCTCTTGAATGGTTTCGATGTGTCTACAACTATACAGCTCCAAAGGATCAGCGGAAAATCTATCCCGGGTTGACACTCGAAGAAACACTTACAAGTGATTATCAACGCCCTGAAAACTGGCTTGAAGATTCCTTAAATCCACATTCTATTGCAAATACAAGAGCAAATGCTTATACCCGTTACACAATATTATCTATTGTCCAATGCTTGATTGAATACGCTGACAGTGAATTTACTCGCGATACGGTAGAATCAATCCCCCGTGCCCGCAGACTTTATGAAAAAGCGGAAGAGTTGCTAAATAGTCATGAATTGAAAGAGGGATCATCAGAATGTGACAATATTATGGGTATGCTTGAAATCGATCTGTTTGAAGGGGATTTGAGGTATTTGCAGACAAGAATTCGGGATGAACTTACTAATATTACAGATCTTGAGCAGCGCAAAAAAACAACAAATGAAATAAATAAAATAGTAAAAAATAGTACAAATTTATCAACTAAAATAACCGATATCTGGAAGGTAATAAAAGAAAGTAAAAGTGGAGCTGAAACCACAATGAGTCAGCTATTACAGAATAAGACAAAAACTATTGAGGATCTGCAAAAAAAACTAATTTCCAACAATCTGTTATATTCAACCATTATAAAATTCAGAGATGCTAATATCGCAACTTATGAAGGTACAAATTATTTACCCTACTTTATGGGTTCATCAACCATCGGATTCTGTATACCCAAAAACCCGATCGTCGATATTCTACGCACTAAAGTAAGAATTAATTTAGCAAAGATCAGAACCTGTAAAAACATTGCAGGTGTGTCACGTGCTATTGATCCATTTGCAGCCCCCACCGATACACGAACCGGTATGCCATACCTTGCCGGGGGCCAGATTGTACTACCTGGCATTGCAGCTATTCAACCATCTCAATACAGGTTTAAGACATTAATTGAAAGAGCAAAACAACTGCAAGCTTATGCAGAAAGATTGGAAAACGCTTTGATTACTGTTTTGGAAAAAGAAGACCAGGAGCGCTATATTGTATTAAAAGCACGACAGGACATGGATATGGTTAAAGCTGGCGTAGGACTTCAGAAATTAAGAGTTGATGAAGCAACAGTAGGTGTTGATTTGGCAAAATTACAAAAAGTATCTGCGTCAACTCGCTATGATCATTACGGTGGACTGATTGAAACAGGTTGGTTGGCTTCTGAGAACGATGCACTTAATATGCTTATCACAGCTGCAAGCATGCAGGAAGCAATGGCTGTTGGAAACGCTGCTGCAATGATACTTTCAGGATTTTCATTTATGAAAGGCGGTATAGATGCCATTCAGTATCAAATTTCAGCTTTACAGACAACAGCCTCAATATTATCTACACACGCCAGTTATGAACGGCGTGAGGAAGAATGGAAATTCCAGCGTGCTTTAGCTTCGAACGACCAAGATGTTGGTGAGGGTCAGGTGAAATTGGCTGATGCTCACAAAGAAGTTATTAATGAAGAAAAACGTATTGCCGAACTCGGCGTACAAAATGCAGAAGATACCTTAGAGTTCCTTAATAATAAATTTGGCAATGCAGAACTCTATGACTGGATGGGAAAGGTGCTTCGGCAGATATTTGCATACTTTGTACAACAAGCTACCTCTATGGCACAAGCAGCAAGCAATCAACTTGCTTTTGAACGCCAGGAGCCACCACCTCCGTTTATTAAAACCGACTACTGGGGAGTACAACGTGAATTTATTGAATCAACTGATTCCAGTACGGATGATGAGCGTCAGGGCATTACCGGGTCTGCCCGGTTACTTCAGGATATTGAAAAACTAAACCTGTATGCTTTCCAAACTGATGAAAGGCGTTTAAATTTGTCCAGGTCAATCTCATTAGCTTCATTGTCACCCTGGGAGTTTGCACGATTTCGTGAAACCGGAGTTATGAAATTTGGCACTCCTATGGAACTCTTTGATCGCGATCATCCCGGCCATTTCATGCGAATTATTCAGAATATCAAAACAACCGTCATTGCACTGATACCTCCTAATGCCGGCATTCATGCAACTTTGACTTCTGATCGAATATCAAGGGTGGTTATTGGCGGTGACCTTTTTCAGATTATTCAAATTGCTCACGGCCCTAATCAAGTGGCGCTATCATCACCAATGGAATCAACCGGTATATTTGAATTAGACCCTCAATCTGAAATCTTAAAACCTTTTGAGGGCATTGGGGTTGATACAAACTGGGAATTTCGAATGCCCAAACCTTCCAATCCGATTGATTACAGGAGCATTGCAGATGTTATCGTCACACTTGAATACACTGCATTAAATAGTTATGACTTCAAACAACAGGTAATTGAAAGCTTATCTTCCCAAATTAGTGCAGATCGAGCTTTCAGCTTCAAACAGGGTTTTCCTGATCAGTGGTATCAATTGCATAATTCTGAACAATCCGCCACTCCATTTGAAATACAATTTGAAACATTACCTGAGCATTTTCCAGGAAATCTGAATGACTTTAATATAGAACATATTACTCTGTATTTCGCCTGCAAAGAGAATAAATCATTTGAGATTGAACTGGATCATCTAATGTTAGCTGAAAAAGGATCAAACGGACCTGTTGGTGGTAATGCCACCTCAATTGACAGGAAAATCAGCACCAGGGGAGGGAATGCCGGAAGCTGGGCTCCAATACTGGGGAAATCCCCTTTCGGCTCTTGGAATCTGGCATTTATTAACAATGCCGTTACCAGGCAGCTTTTTAGTGAAGGCCAAATAGAGGATATTCTTTTTGTAATTACATACAAGGCACGCACGCCCGAGTGGCCAAAATAATACAAGTTAATAAAATGTATGAAAATCAGGCTAAAGATTTTGTAATCAATATATTTTAGTAAGGATAATAATGGCTGAAAGCAGAGGAACTAGTACCTCCGCCATCTCCCTCCCCAAAGGAGGGGGAGCGATAAAAGGTATTGGTGAAACATTTCAGCCTAATTTGTTTTCCGGCACAGGGAACTTTAGTGTGCCGATTTACACATCTCCAGGTCGCAATGATTTTGGGCCGAAATTATCGCTGCAGTACAGTTCGGGAAATGGAAACGGTCCTTTTGGGCTGGGATGGCAATTATCTATTCCCAGGATTACACGAAAAACCGAGAAAGGACTGCCACAGTATACGGATGAAGATGTATTTATCATGTCCGGTGCTGAAGATTTGGTTCCCTGCCTTAAACAAGTGGATGATGGGCAGGGAGGAAAGAAATGGATTCCGGAAGAGCCAATTAGCATTAACAATGAAAATAACGAAGAGATTTATATTGCAACCAGGTATCGCCCAAGAACAGAAGGACTTTTCGCAAGAATTGAAAAATGGGTAAATAAAAAAGATAGCAATAATACTTTCTGGCGGGTTACCACCAAAGAAAATATAACCTCCATTTATGGAAAATTGCCACAAGCCAGGTTGTTTGACCGGGATAATACCTCGCATATATTTGAATGGCTGTTGGAAGAAACCTTTGATGCCAAAGGAAACCATATTTACTATGAGTACATTAAGGATGACCCTCATCAAGAAATATCGGGAACGTATGAGAAAAACAGAAGTTATAGCCAGGTTTATATCCGAAGAATTTTATATGGAAATGTTCCTGATGGACTTGCTAACAATAAAAAGAAAATTTGCCCGAAAAAAGACGGGACTCACCATATTAAGCCTTTATCAACCATAAACCATCATTATTTATTTGAAGTGCTGTTTGATTATGGTGATCTTCCAGATAAGAATACTCTTGTACCAGACTTTGATTTAAAAAAACACTTGATCAATTATTTGCCTGATAAAACTATCAGGCAAGATCCATTTTCAAGTTTCCGTTCCGGTTTTGAAATCAGGACATTAAGAAGATGTGAACGGGTGTTGATGCTGCACCATTTTAATGAAAATGAATTAGAAAATGCGCCTCTGGTCAAATCAACGGACTTTACGTATTCGAATAATCAAGATACAAGATTTTCTATGTTAACTGATGTCCGGATTTTTGGATACAGAAAAGACCCTGCTGATACTTCCAAATATTTATACCGTTCGATGCCCCCGGTTTCTTTTAGATATTCTGAATTTAAACCACACGAGCAGCACTATCAATCAGTTAAGGCAGAAGGGAATGACTTCCCTCCCAGTTCTTTAAATAATCCGGACTTTTCTTTGATTAACTTATTTGGTGACGGTTTACCAGATGTATTAAATACTACAAATACAGGATATTACTTCTGGAAGAATGAGGGCGATGGTGTTATTGACCGGAGGCATCCGCAGCATACCCATTCGCATTTACCCGCGGGTATCACTCTTGGCCAGTCAAATGTGGCTATCGGTGATATGGGTGGTGACGGCCTGCCCGATCTTATTGTTGAAAATTCAACCATGTCCGGCTTTTATGAAGCAACCCAGGATGGGAAATGGAAAAATTTTAAAAAATTTGAAACACTGCCAAGTTTTGGAATATCCGATCCTGATGCACGCCTGGTTGATCTGACGGGAGATGGTCTTTCCGATATTCTTGTTACTATGGAACATTATTTTCTGTGGTTCCCCTGTTTAGGTGAAAAAGGGTATGGTAATCCAATAGCAATTCAAAGAAAACATGATTTAGACAAATTTCCTGACGTGTATTTTAATGACCCTTCGGCACGAGTCAGACTGGCTGATATGTCAGGCGATGGCTTGAATGATATTGTTTTGGTACATGACGGAAATATTTCTTATTGGCCCAATTTGGGATATGGTAATTTCGGAAAGCGGATCATGATGAAAAATGCACCGCGAATTGGGCATAAATTTGATCCGAAACGCCTTTTCCTTTCAGATATCGACGGTACAGGCTGTGCAGATTTGGTCTATGTGGATTTTAATACTGTTCATTTTTGGTTTAATCAATCCGGGAATGGATGGAGCGAGAAACAGACAATTAATGGAACTCCTGCTGTTTCGGATATGAGTGCTATCCAGTTTGCTGATTTTTTCGGTACCGGCACTGCCTGTATTGTATGGTCGTATGATTATAATTTCCAGCCTGGCGGCAATTACAAGGTGCTGGATTTTTGCGGAAGGAAAAAACCGCATTTGCTGGTGGAAATGGACAACAACATGGGAGCAATCACAAAAGCCCAATATGTTTCTTCAACCAAATTTTATCTGGAAGATAAAAAGGCCGGGAATCCCTGGGCTACCAATTTACCCTTTCCGGTGCAAGTGTTGGAAAAAACAGAAGTCATCGATCATATCAGCAAGACCAAATTAGTGACAGCGTATAAATACCATCATGGCTATTACGATGGCAAAGAAAGGGAATTCAGGGGCTTTGGCAGGGTTGATCAATATGACACGGAAATTTTTGATGATTTTTCCAATAACAATCTGCATGAAGGTACTGTCGAAGTCCGCAATAAGCAACAGGAATTTCATGTACCTCCTGTTCTGATAAAAAGCTGGTTTCATACCGGTGTTTATTTTAATGAAGATATGCCTGATGCTAATGGCAGCTTTTTTGATCATCACAGATTAATGAATGTGTACAAAAAGGAATTTTACGATGGCGACGTCCAGGCTTTTAAAATGGGCGATCAGCTTTTTGAGCCTGCCGCGGGCAGTCCGCAAACAGACACACCTCATGAGATATTCCGGGCGTTAAGGGGGGCAATGCTCAGGACCGAAGTATATGCCCAGGATGGTTCTGACAAGGCTGATCATCCGTATTCTGTTACGCAAAACAGGTATCGGATAAAAGAGCTTCAGGAAAAAGGGATTAACAACCATGCAGTTTACCTGACGACACAAGAAGAAAGCATCAGTTACTATTATGAAAGAAACCCGGATGATCCACGAGTTGGCCACGAGATAACCCTTAAGGTGGATGAACGTGGAAACGTGACGGACAAGGTCTCAATTGGGTATCCGAGAAGAAATGTTCCTGCTGATCTGCCTGAGCAGGGCGAATTGAAAATCCTGTACTCTCATTCAGATTTTATTGAAAAACCGAATGAAGATAACTTTTACTATATCGGCATACCATATCAAACCAGGACCTTTGAAATTCATGGTAATGCCTGGAATTGGAATGATGCCCCTTATGCAAAAGATAATTTTATAAAATCTGATTCAACAGGAATATGTGACACACCCGATGATTTTAATGAATATGATTCAGATCCAAATACTTATCTTGGAGATCAAAAAAGGATTGTTGAATGGACGCGGAATTATTTCAGGAAGAATAATTATCCTAATAGAATTGATGCGGTTGGCAATTTGACCTATCGCCTTCCATTAGGAGAAATTGAATCTCTGGGATTGCCATATGAAAGTTATACCGCTGCATTTACCGAGATGATGTGTCAGGAAATTTATGATCAAAAAACTGATGGAATTGATTTGGGAATAGAAGGAGGATATCATTCGGAGCCGAATGTGGATGATTACTGGTGGATACCGTCGGGTAGGCAGTCTTTTAATAAAAATAAATTCTTTGTTCCCGAAAATATCCAGAATCCTTTTGGTAATAGATCAGAATTAACACTGGACGATTATGCTCTTTTGGTGATAGAAATAAAAGATCCGGTAGACAACGTAATCGAGGCTCTTATTGACTATCGGGTATTGCAACCTTGTCAGATTAAAGACCCGAACGACAATTATTCTTCTGTTTCATTTGACACGCTGGGAATGGTTGTTGGCACAGCAATTTGGGGTAAAGACAAAAACGGCAATCCGGTTGGGGATTCTTTATATAATTTTGTGCCTGACCTGGATCCATCTGTTGTAAATGCACATATTGATAATCCCCTGCATAATCCTCATGCTATTTTAAATGAAGCATCTACACGACTTGCGTATGACCTGGGCCGATATATGGATTCAGGTCAACCAAACGTTGTTTATACTTTAGTCCGTGAAACACATGTTTCTAATGAAAACGGTACACCAACAAAAATTCAACACAGTTTTCTTTATTCAGACGGATTTGGCAGGGAAGTCCAGTCAAAAATACAGGCCGAGCCAGGCCCGATTTATGATGCTGCCGAAAATGTCGTAGTAAATAACGCAGACCCCAGGTGGGTTGGAACAGGAACAAAGATCTATAACAACAAAGGCAAGCCTGTCTGTGAATTCGAACCATTATTCAGCGATACTCATATATTCGGTATAGAGCAGCATGGAGTCAGCCCTGTTCTTTTTTATGATCCGCTGGAAAGAGTGATATGTACTATTCTGCCCAACAATACTTATGAGAAAGTAGTATTTGACCCCTGGTACCAAGAATCCTGGGATGCAAACGATACTGTACTTCTTGAACCGGATAAAGATAATGACGTGAAAGAATATGCTGCGGCATATGTCCGCAGCCTCAATCCACCATATATAAAATGGTACGATCAAAAAATCATTGGAACAGATGCTGAAAGGGATGCTGCCAAAAAAACAGAAGAACATGCCAACACGTCAACAATAACCCATCTCGACTCTCTTGGCCGGACTTTTCTTACAGTTCAGGACAATGGGCCGACTGCTGCAGATAGATATAAAACACAAGTAAAACTGGATATTGAGGGGAATGACCTGGTTATTACGGATCCACGAAACATACAGGCATTCACTCATACATTTGATATTGCCGGACGTAAATTACAAGTGGATAGTAAGGATGCTGGAGTAAAATACCTGTTGCCGGATATTAGCGGGGAAAAACCAATATATACCTGGGATGCCAATGGGAATGAAATAAATACAAAATATGATAAATTAAGACGACCTGTAAAAGTTTGGGTTACCAAAGATGGTTCGAAAAAGTTAGTTAATGATACTACTTATGGTGATCATCTTAGTGTAGCAAATGCTGTAAGTAATAATTTGAGAGCCAAAATTTATAAAGTACTTGATGATGCCGGAGAAATAACCAACAGCGAATATGATTTTAAGGGGAATTTATTAATCACGCAAAGAAAGCTGTTGGCAGAATATAACCTTGAGGTAGATTGGAATAGTGATTCCATACCAATTCTCGAAACCACCTCTTATGTGACATCACAAAAGTTTGATGCATTAAACCGTATTATAGAAAGTATAGCCCCAGCCCCGGATGAAAGTGTACAAAAAGTTACTTATAATGAAGCTAATCTACTTGAAACTGTCAAAGTAAGATTAAAAGGTGAAGACGAGGATAGAAGATTTATTGAAAATGTAACTTACAACGCCAAAGGGCAGCGAGAAAAAATCTACTATGGGAATGGAGTGGTGTCTGACTATACTTACGATCCGGAAACGTATCGTCTATTAACAATTGTAACCAAAAAGTCATCTTCCAAAACAATACAGGATCTTCGGTACACCTTCGATCCTGTTGGGAACATCACTCAAATTCACGATGCAGCTTATAAAACCATTTTTAATCATAATCAGCGTGTTGGCTCGATTAGTAAATATTCGTATGATGCAATTTATCGTTTAATTGAAGCAAAAGGCCGCGAACATGAGGCTATGACTCCTTGTCATTACCAGACCAGGGATAAAAAGCATACAGAGTTCATCCAATTAACCAACAATCAACCTGTTAATAACGGTAAGGCAATTCATAATTATACGCAATTATATAAATATGATGAAAATGGGAACATAACACAGATTAAGCATGTTGGTCATAATGGTTGGACCCGCAATCAGGAATATTCCGATACCAGCAATCAATTAAAAACCAGTAAAGCAGCATGTAACAATGAGACTTCTTTTGAATTTCCTCATGACAATAATGGCAATATTGAAGAAATGCCACATCTGCGTGAAATGAAATGGGATTATGCGAACCGGTTGACAGAAGTTGAGACTAATATTCAAACAAATGTATCATATGATCGGGCTTACTACAATTACGATGCGGGTGGTCAGAGAGTAAGGAAAGTTATAGAAATAGGAAATATACAAGCGGAAGAACGTATCTATATCGGCGGGTATGAAATTTACAGGAAATACAATGGTGGCGCAAATCCGACATTTGAGCGTTCTACATTACATGTGATGGATGATACAGAACGGATTGCAATAATAGAAAAAAATATAAAGGATACCAACAATATTGATTCCGGGTCTACACTTCGCATACGGTACCAATTAGATAACCATCTGGGTTCCTCTTTGCTTGAGATTGACGAAAACAGGAAAGAGATCAGCTATGAAGAATATTATCCCTATGGCGGGACTGCTTATGTGGCTGGAGAGAATGAGGTTGAAGTAAAGCTTAAGCGATATCGCTATTCCGGCAAGGAACGGGATGATGAAACTGGTTTATATTATTATGGTGCAAGATATTATGCACCATGGTTGGGTAGGTGGATTAGTCCTGACCCGGCGGGAATGGTGGATGGGATAAATCTTTATACATATGTGAGGAATAACCCAATCAATATGTTTGACAAGCAAGGTCTTCAAAGTGAAGAAACAAATGATATACAAACTAAAAGTCCTAATACGAATCAGACTGATGTTAATCCAGAAACAGCTCCTGACAGTAAAAATAATATTGGACAAACTGAATCAATAAATACGGAGAAAACATGGCTTGTGGATAATCCTTCTAATTATAAAGATAAAAAGGGTATGGTTGGCAAATTGGGAAAAGGTACAGAATTAGAAGTCATCCCCCCTGTCCCTGGAGATGAAATTAAAAAATTTAATAGAACTATTGATAAATACAAATGGCAAAATGTCAGAGTTATTACCGGAGAAGCACAAGGACTAAAAGGTTGGGTGATGAGAGAATTAACAGACAAAATAAGTCCTGATAAAGGTCCTGCTGATAGTGCTTCAGAAGATGAGCCAAAAAAGCTTGATACAACGACAGGACTAGTTCTTAATCCTACTCTTTCACCTAAAGTAACTGGACTACCTTCAGAAAATCAAATTCCAGGGCATGTCAATCCGAATCAACCTGATCGATTTGAACAGTCAATTAAACTGCCTAAAAATGTAGAAGGAGTGATAGATCTATTAACGGGTCATGAGCCACATCCAGAAGTTCCAAGTGAGAAAGAAAAGGAAATAGATAAATGTAAAGAAAGGAACTGTGAAACTGATCGTCCAGAGACAATAATACTTCCGTTCAATATACACTTATAATTAAATGAAGAGAAAATAATGGTGAATCCACAAGTTGAGATTTGTAATCCGCTTATGAATGAAATAACGATAAATTAAATGTTCTCTTAGGAAGAAGTTAAAAGAACAATTAGAATAAATGAATTATCAAACAATTCAAATCAAGAATGGAGGTGAAATTGTGAAAAAGGGATTTAGAAAAGATTATCGGGTGGCTATTGACACAGTCCCTTTACCTGAAAAACCAGAAGAACGTATTCAGGTAATTTTAAAAAGTATTACTCCTGTCATTAATCAGATTGTTAGTGATGCTATGACAGTAGCAATTGGCACATGGCCCACGCCCGAAAAACCAAAACTAAATCATCAGGTCTAACAAAATTAACTTTGCGCATATTAAGCCGAACTGGTTTTGGCATTCGGATTGTTGGGAGATAACCAATCTCTGGCTGGGTGTAGTTTAACAAGTTGCAATATTGCTTAAAGCATTAAACTGCGAAATAAAGGGAATGCTGCAGCTCATGAATAGGATTTCATATTAGATTCGGATATGGCCATTGAATATTCAAAACCGGCGCAATTTTGATTTGCTTCAACAGAGGCCGAAAGCTTTGAGTTTTCTGATTTTTTTATGGTTTTTTGCAGCAGTATTTATTTAACAAAGTGCACTGGCCAGTCGGCACTGCTAATCAACGGACTCGTTATGCCCTAATAAAAGGAAACAAAATATTGCTCTTTTGAAATTAATATTTTTTTGCGGTACATCTGCCAGAAAATCGCCAAAATAAGAATTGTGACGTGCTAAAGGGTTGCCGCCCTGTATCTTGCCTGTCTGTTTTAATTTAGATTTCTAGTTCTTGCACGGGTAAGTGCCGACTGGCTTTTGGGAATTATCTACATGAAGACGGGAATCTTTTGGCCAGGGAATTGTATTCCATTACCTGGTTAATTGGCTACCATCGTTTCTTGCAGGGATCATGGGTTAAGTATGGCCTTTCCAACAATTTGCCGCTCAACCCAATGTGAAGCGGATGGGGTTTCGCCCCAAGGTAATCGGTGCGATTTGCAAGCAATTGTTTTGTTTGGCAAAAGTTCCAAGCTAGAGATGCCACAACACTCTTGTGTTGG
>Ga0255364_10090_pt1 | contig 23815 bp, 17 predicted proteins | sample ANMaggSSYBR01G12_FD_182087 | JGI IMG/M metagenome (GOLD analysis project Ga0255364, IMG submission 182087) | Sediment cell enrichment communities from methane seep in Santa Monica Basin, California, United Staets - ANME aggregate JGI... | ecosystem: Environmental > Aquatic > Marine > Cold seeps >...
TGACTGTAGTGCCTGCATACTCACCGTTCATGGCGCGCTCATAGTAGGTGCCATCCGCAAGCGGTTGTGGTCCTTCATCTACAACCGCAGGTTCTTCAGTAGGTTGGGCGCCGCAGGCGCCGAGAACCATAGAACCCACGATCAAGAGGGCCACTAGCACCCAAAAGAAACGTTTCGTTTTCATTCTTCTAACTCCTTAAAAATAGTTTGGATAAAATAAGCGGGTGTTTGGGGGAAAAGCGGTAAATTTGAGATGTCACCTCCTTAAAATCGCTTGAATAAGCGATTTTAAATGTACTTGTACTTTTTTGATCCATACCTGGTTATATACCCCACAAAGCAACTTGAATTTTCAAGTGGCAAGTATGATATGGTATCAAATCTCATGATATCTGAAAATTTATTCATTCGCATAAAACGTATCTATTATCATAATCATTATTTATGATTCTAACAAGGATGAAATCAGATCTATTATTGTTATTATTGGATATGGTGAATGATTATTAATTGATAAACATAATAACTTGCCCGGATGATAGCAAGAGGTTAAAATGCAGATTATGACCAATAAGACGCTGATCAGATATCAAGAAACGCTGGATTATATATATAGTTTTGTAGATTACAGTAGAACTCATCAAGCCAATCTTAGTACGGAAAACTTCGATTTAGCACGGATGGTTGAGTTTATGGACCTGCTTGGTTCTCCCCAGAAGGATTTTCCCTCAATTCATATTGCAGGCAGCAAAGGTAAAGGTTCTGTCAGTGCTTTTTGTGCCTCTGTGCTGCAGACTGCCGGGTATAACGTGGGACTATATACCTCACCCCATTTGAAAGATTTTGAAGAACGAATGCAGATAAACCAGGTTCCTATCGCTAGGACAACCCTTGCTGACTATGTAGAGGAAATTAAACCAGCGATAGAATCTGTTCCAGAGTTGACTACATTTGAAATCATGACCGGTCTTGCTTTTTTGTTTTTTGCCAGACAGGAAGTAGATATTGCGATTATCGAAGTAGGGTTAGGGGGTAGGTTGGATGCCACGAATATCATAACGCCCCTTGTTTCTGTTATAACATCCCTTTTCCTGGATCATATATCCATCCTTGGTGATACGCTGGAAAAAATAGCAGCAGAAAAGGGAGGGATTATTAAATCAGGTATCCCGGTTGTCTGTGCCCCACAGGAAGAAGGGGCTTTCAACGTTATAAAAGATATCGCATTTCGGAATAATGCTCCATTAACTCGGATTGATAAAGATTACCCTTATTCAATCATTTCGAGTACCTTGGATGGACAGAAATTTAAGCTGCTAAATCCAGTAGATAGTCAGGAGGAAGATTCACCATATATTATTCCATTGCTGGGCGAGTTCCAGGTCCTAAATGCTGTCACAGCTTATGCTGCCCTTAATTTCATCAAATCAAAAGGATTTCCACTTGAAGAGGGGGAGATACGACGGGGTTTTGAATCTACTGTCTGGCCGGCCAGGTTTGAAGTTGTTCGCCGAGAGCCTCCGGTTATTTTTGACTCGGCTCATAACCCTGCCTCGATCAGGAAACTAAGAGAAACTATTGATTATTATTTTCCTGAAAAACAATTAATTCTAGTATGCTGCAAGAAATCTTACCGAGAACCTCTCACATAATTACGACAAAAGCGGAACACCCCCGGGCGATGGATGCAGCAGCTCTTGAAAAGCAAGCCAGCAATTATCCATGTTCTTCAGAAGCGGTTTCAAATGTCCAGGATGCCTTATCAAGGGCGATTCAATTAGCGGGGGATGAAAAAATTGTCCTTGTGACAGGCAGTATCTTTGTCGCTGCCAGTGCCAGAATTGCCTGGTTTGAGGATCAATGACAATCTCTCGAAACATTTCTTTGGAATCTTGGGATTTATTGAGGAGGGCTATTCCAGGCAAGCATTTTCCAGATGTTCTTCAAAGGTTTCTGCGAAGAGATGCTGCCCAGAACCATCACAGGCAGTCCGAAAGTATAGGTATTGGGACTCAGCTGGAAATGCAACTGCTTGAATTGCAGCTAAACCTGGATTGCAAATCGGTCCTGGAGGAAGACCCTCATTCTGATAAGTATTATAGGGGGAATTTATATTAAGGTCCTCCAGCGAGAGAGGATTTGTCCACCAGGTTTGTTGCTCCCCGTTATATCCAAGAGCATACTGAACTGTCGGATCTGCGGCCAGATTCAAATTAATTTGCAATCGGTTTAAAAACACCGATGCAATAAGTGGCATTTCTTCTTCTAGGACAGCTTCTTTTTCGATTATTGACGCCAGAATAACAGCCTGCTGCAATGTTAACCCCCGGGCAACGATCCCCTGTTCAAGGTCAGTAGAAATGTGTGATAAAAACCCCTGGAAAAGAGTATCCACCAGGCTGTCAGCAGAGATATTTCTTTCAACCTGGTAGCTGCCGGGATAGAGATAACCTTCTTTCATCTGTCCTCGAACACTCTCAAGGAAATCATTCGGAGTAAGATCTACTCCCAGGCCGGGCAAAGTTTCCGCTATTTCTTCCATTCGCCATCCCGCAAGAATGGAAATCGTGGTTTGCGCTGGGGGTGGATTTCCTATCATATTAGCTATTTCTAGCTCAGACATTTTGTAAGACATGAGAAACTCACCAGATTGAATCCGGGTATCAATTCCAGTGTAAATTAGATATGCCCTGAATGCGGCAGGATGTCTCACCAGCTTCAAGTATTGTAAACCTGCTAAGATTTGATCGAGAGAGTCCCCAGATTCAATTGAAAAAATCATATCTTCTGACGGGATATTTGATGGGGAAAAAAGTCCTTCATCAGAAACCAATAAGATCAGAGATTGAGAAGTAAGTTTTATAGGATTAAGATTTGGATTTGGTGGTCCATACAATTCTGCAGTTCTGGATGGAATGCTGAAAATGATTCCGGAAAACAAACAAATCGAACAGGCGACCAGGAAAACAATGCTTAAAATCAGAAACCCTCTGCCACGAGATTTTTTCCTCGGCGTCACAAGACCTCCTGATCTGATTGGGAATCCAGGTATGTTTGCAGGATCACCGTTGCTGCGATTTCATCAAGATGGCCCGATCTTTTTTTCCGGGAAACATTCATCGCCCGGCGGGCTTTTCTAGCGATATTAGTACTTCCATATTCATTCCAGAGAACAACAGGAATTGAACCCAGGCTGCGAATTTTATCAGCTAAACGGGTTGATTTCCTTCCTTGAACGCTTACATCCCCATCCCAGTTAATGGCCTGACCAATAATAATCAATCCTGCTTCTTTTTCAGCGGCTATTGACAGAACAGCGAGAGCGTCCTTTTCCCTGGAAACATGAGTCAATACACAAACTGGAGAAGCAATTGTTCCTGTGAGGTCGCTGACCGCAATCCCCAATCGTTTATCTCCAGGATCCACAGCCAGGACTCTTGTGAAATCACTCATAAATATATTAACCACCTTCCTGGATAACATTGATTCGAAAAGGGAGAGCGGGAAGTCTAAACCACCAGTGGGGCGACAAGATAATTTTGGGTGTATCATTCAAATCAAGCGATTGCTCGAGGATTTTTTCAGCATCGGCCGGTTTTTCTCCCAGCACAAGCTGGATCACTTCATGTTCAGGTATTTCGCGAATTTCATTCCAAATAATTCCAAGGTTCCATATATAGGTATGATTTGATCCGGATTCCGGATTGGATAAGAAATTCAATCTCAGACTTTCCATTATTGGCTTGATATCTTCACCGAGATACCGGGCATTAATGGAGTTTGATGCAAGGGTTCTGAGATCTTCCCCGGATATGTAATACATATAATATCGGGCCTTTCTGGTCAGGGTTAACGTATCACCTGAAGAACCAGCTGAGGGAGAGAATTCATTTTGAATGATCTCAATTCGGATTAAATCAGGATTCAGTAAATAATCTTCTGATGAGAGTTGTTCTTGAATTTTTATCAGTGCCAGCCCTTGCATTTCATCAGAAAGCGAAGATGATAAACTATCCCGATCTTTCTGATTGGGAGCAGGAATAAATGAGTCTGTTCCCCCCTTTGTGGGTTCAACATTCTCCACTGAAAGATCAGCTCCAACCGTCTGATTAATTCGAGTTATTTGTCCAGCGAGAATATTTCCTAAAGATCCTGCCTCAAGAGCTTGAATTTTAACTACAGATTGTTCTCCTTTTTCTCCAGTCGTTTTTCTGGGGAACAACGTGACGAATAGAACTGGATTTTCTCCCCCGGTGCTGAGGATTGTATTTTTTGGAATATCAATTGGCTCATCAGTAAGATTTGTGAATAATACTTCACCCTGAGCAAATTCATCCGGGATGGGTATCTGACCGCTGGCAGCGAGGGATGCTTGCTGATCCAGAAGCACTACAATTTCCCGGGAAGGAATTATTCCGGAGATATTTATTTCCTTTGCAGTGGGATCTGCGATGACAGGTATGACTAACTCCTGCTGGGTTTCTTCTGCGAGGATTGAGATCACTGCGCTTGGAAGCAGCAAGGCTCCAATTGCCAAAACAGCCAGAACTCCAACAGTGAACAGAGTGATTCTAACCCAAACTGGAATCTCTCTTCTGATTGTTCTTTCTTCTCTATCGAAAACATCATAATCTCGCGGCTCAGAAGCTTGTTGTTCTACTTCGCGTCGACGGAATTCCCGGAAGGATTTTCTCCAGGGCTGGAGTTGGGCTGTTTTCCGGGATTGAAATACCGGGATCCCAGCTTCTTCGGCTTGATATCTAACCTCAAGCTCTGTAGTTAATATCGCCAATTGACTGCCATGAGCTGAGCAGTACCTTGCCAGCAATATCAGGTCCAACCGGCTATTCATTACTTTTCCCCGCTCAGGCCATACCAGCAGAACCCTCGGTGCTTGAGACCAATCCATTCTATCTTTTACAGATATGGTGTCATCATGGATCTCTAGCTGAATGATTTGTGTTTTCACGGAAGTAATTTTACCAAAGATTGTTTTATTAGATTTACTCCGATCATCATTCGATATATGCTAGGCGCCGATAAAAATCGGCGCCTTTGGTTTATTTTTACCTTTGAAAACAGGAAAGGTTATTCCCTCTTCTTTTGAATCCAGTCGGATACACTATCTAACGCTTCCTGGAGTTTTTCAGGATCTTTTCCGCCGGCTTCAGCAAGTGTGGGACGTCCACCTCCACCTCCCCCCACTTGTTTTGCTACAAATTGAACCAGATCTCCTGCTTTAATGTCTGCCTTGACCAGATCTTCCGTTACTGCAGCAATTATTCGGGGGGATCCATCGATAACTGCTCCCAAAACAATTACTCCACCTTTTGAAATGTGCTGCCTGAATCGATCTGCCATCAGGCGAAGAGTATCTAGATCCGCATCTTCTACATCTGTTGTGAGCAGTTTTATTCCATCAACTTCTTTGATATTTTCCAGGGCTTGATTCAATTCAATAACAGCCAGTTTTTTTAGAAGTTTATCCCTGGTTTTCTCCGCTTTTTTAAGAATTTCCAAAATAGCATTAGTCTGGAAAGCAACTTGATCAGGACCGGCAGACAAATAGTTGGCAGCGGATATTAATTCCTGGAAGCGGCTTTGAACTAATTGGTACGCTTTTCTTCCCGTGACAGCTTCGATCCGGCGAATCCCTGCAGCAGTACTGCTTTCGCTGGTGATCAGGAATAATCCCACTTCGCTGCTGCGTTCACAGTGGGTTCCGCCGCAGAGTTCATAAGAGAAATCACCCATTCGGATAGTCCTGACCACATCGCCATATTTCTCACCGAATAAAGCCCGGGCACCTTCATCAATTGCATCCTGTAGTTTTTTAGTTTTGATGTCGAGTACATGATCTTCCAGAATTCGCCTATTAACTTCCTCCTCAACTGCCTTGATTTCATCATTTGATAAAGCCTGGTTATGTGTGAAATCAAACCGGAGGTAATCCGGAGCAACCAATGAACCTGCCTGGCGGGCGTGTTCGCCAAGAATATGATCCAGGGCAGCATGCAGAAGATGTGTTCCTGTATGGTTGCGTATGATATCTTTCCTGCGCATTTGATCCACTTTTGCATCGGCGGTGTCTCCTACCGCGGGTTTTCCTTCCAGGACTAATCCTTTATGAACGATTATGCCTGCGGCCGGTTGATACAATTCCTCAATGGCGATTTTCCAATTTTTGCCTTCTATGACTCCGGTATCCGAGACCTGACCACCAGCCTCGAGGTAGAAGGGAGTTTCAGGGAGAATTACCTGGATGGCATCCTTCTTTTTGGCAGTCTTGACAGATTCTTGATCTTTCACCAAAGCCAGGATTTTTCCCTGGCTGATTAAGCGCTCATAGGGGTTATATCCAACCCCACCCGAATCTAATTTTCCTTCATCCTGCAGAGTTGACAGTAATTTCCTGTAAAACTCTACTTCTGCTCCTCCTACATCTCCCATGGCATTTCCAGCACCTGATACAATCCGGTGCAGTTCCATGGCTTTGTGGAATCCATCTTCATCCACCTCAAAATCTCTTTCACGGATGATGTCTCGGGTTATCTCTAGAGGTAATCCATAAGTAAAATACAGATTTGCTGCTTCCTCACCCGGGAAGACTTTGGTATTCTGTTCAGCTAATTCGTCCACCATAATTTCTAATCGTACTGTTGCACTTTCCAGAGTATGTTGGAATTGTTCTTCTTCGCGGGTAATCGTATCCAGGATTATTTTCCGGTTTTGTTTTAATTCCGGGTAGGCATCCTGGTAAATATCAATGACAATTTCCGCAATTTTCCCCAGGAAGGGGGAATGCAGACCGATGTGCCCCCCAAAGCGGTATCCCCGGCGGATAATCATCCGGCAAACATAATTTCGCCCCAGGTTGCCTGGAACAACGCCATCAGCGATCAGGAAAGCCGCCGCCCGGGCATGATCTGCGATAACACGGTAAGGAGTAAAATTCTTGTCACGCTCTTTATCTGTGTCTCCGGTTAATTTCTGAACTCCTTCAATCAATGGGAAGAACAAATCAGTCCGGTAGTTTGAGATCTGATCCTGCAATATCGCTACCACACGGTCCAGGCCAAGCCCTGTATCCACATGTCGATTAGGTAGGGGGTCCAGTTGATCCGGACCTTTGCGATTGTATTGAATAAATACCAGGTTCCAGATTTCAGTGAATCGATCCGTGTCCAGGATTTTCCCGTCAGTAATTGGCCCTTCTTCAGGCCGGAGATCATAATGGATCTCAGAACAGGGGCCACAAGGTCCAGTATCGCCCATTTCCCAAAAATTGTCTTTCCTACCCATGTAAAAGAGATGATCCACCGAGAATCCGGGTTGGATTGACCAGTTTTCAACAGCTTCCTCATCTGTGGGTATTTCACTCTTTTCATCTTCAAAAACAGTCGCAAACAGGCGGTCTTTCGGCAGCTTCCAGACCTCTGTCAACAGTTCCCAGGCGTAAGAAATAGCTTCTTTTTTGTAATAGTCACCAAAAGACCAGTTACCCATCATTTCAAAGAAGGTATGGTGGGTATCATCCTGACCAACATCTTCAAGGTCATTGTGTTTACCAGCAACCCGCATGCATTTTTGAGAATTGGCAGCCCGGGAATAATCGCGTTGGTCGGTGCCTAAAAAGACATCTTTAAATTGAACCATACCGGCATTTGTAAATAGCAGAGTGGAATCTCCCCCGGGTACCAGGGATGAAGAGCGAACAAAGTTATGATCCTTCTCGATAAAGAAATCAATATATGACTGCCTGATTTCATTTCCTGTAAGTTTGTTTTTTTTCATTGTTGTACCTTAATCTAATCTTTCCTGAAAATAGAAAACCCGGACTGGTGGTTTGTCCGGGCGAGAATGTTAAAGAGTTACATCAAAAGCTGATCATCATAGTGAAAAGCTGCCCGGCTCTAAAGAGATATCTAAGGCGGCTGCACGGCCGATAAAGGCAGCCGCCTGGAAAGCAGCAGCCGGTATGGGATACGCGTGTGGATCTTGTTTAGGAGATAATATTTCCATCGACTGAATTATAATGGATAGTTAGACTTCGGGCTAGTCCCTTACCTATCCGGTGAGCTTTATGTCTGATGATGAACCTGTATATATTTGTTTAGCTCCGGTGGGGGGAAATGGAAACCCCAGGAATATGGTAGAATTTGTACGGTTTATCTAACGATGTCCAGCAGTGTACATTATAGATAAATATTCGTATAGAGAATATTGGTGAACAGTTAATGGAGGGCCAGGATGGACAAGGGAAATTTAAGACGGATTGTTCTTGATGTATTAAAACCTCTTGAACCTAATATTGTTGATCTGGTACGGAAGATTTCAACATTATCCGGAGTAGATGGTGTTAATATCACCATCTATGAAATTGATCATCATGTAGAGAATGCCAAAATCACGGTTGAGGGAGAACAATTATCCTACCTTGAACTGCGGGATATGATCGTAGAAAATGGCGGTGCAGTTCACTCCATTGACGAGGTAGCAGCCGGGAAAAGAACTGTTGAAGAAGTTGTTACTCATCAAGACTGAGCATGAAAAAAAACCACATTCGATGGTCGTCTATCCCTGAATTCCTGGAAGAAATTCAAACCTATAATCAAATTGTCGGAATCTCTGAAATCGCCCGGCGTTATTTTGCGATGAATGCCTTTGATGGAGTATTGACCACAATTGGTGTTCTAGTGGGTAATTACCTGGCTGGAGTGAGAGATCTTTCCATTCCCATCCAAATTGGAATCGCCACCTCAATTGCCATGGGGATCTCTGGATTGTGGGGGGCTTATTTGACTGAGTCGGCGGAACGCCAGAGAGAGTTAACGGATTTAGAAAAAATATCATTAATAGACCAGAGTGAAACATCCATTGGCAGAGCTTCCAGGTTTGCAGTGATTGTGGTTTCAGTGGTTGATGGATTGGCTCCTGCCCTTGCAGCGTTTATTGTTTTAATTCCCCTGTTTTTGGGTCCCTGGATCAATAATCCCATTTTGAGTTATGGTTTGGCTGGAGGAATTGCCCTGTTGCTTTTGTTTGGATTGGGCTTGTTTTTAGGTAAAGTATCTGAAAAAAATCTGATTGGGTATGGATTTAAAACCTTATTGGCCGGGATATTAGCAATTGCCATCAATTTCCTTCTTGGAGCTGAATAAAATTATCTGGGCACCGGGTAATCATGAAAAAATATCTATACTTCACAGTATTTGTGTCTGGTATGACAACCCTGGGTATCGAATTTGCAGCCTCCAGACTTTTGGGAAGCGTGTTTGGCACAAGCAATCTGGTCTGGGCATCTATTATTGGCTTGATTCTGATTTACCTGACGGTTGGATATTTCGTAGGTGGAAAATGGGCTGACCGGCACCCCAAATTTGATGTATTTTATTCGATCCTGATATGCGGAGCATTTGCTGCTGGTCTTGTTCCGTTTATTGCTCGCCCCGTTTTGTACACAGCTGCAGATGCCTTTGACCAACTTCAAGTGGGTGTGTTATTGGGGGCTTTTACAACCGTTTTGGTTTTATTAATTGTCCCTATAACCCTATTGGGCACAATTTCCCCATTTGCGATTCGATTGGTATTAACAGACTCCAAGAAAGCTGGACAAGTTTCTGGCAGGATTTATGCGGTCTCTACCCTGGGATCATTCCTTGGTACATTTACACCTGACTTACTGCTCATTCCCTGGTTAGGTACCCGAATGACTTTTGTGGTATTCTCCCTGTTTTTAATGATTGTAGGATTAATTGGTCTTGGTTTATCTTCAGGCTGGCGGTCAGTAGTGAAATGGATCTGGATGCCACTTCTTTTGATTGTTTTTGGCATACTTTGGGGTTCTGGTCCTGTAAAGAAAACCGCGGACCAAATCTATGAGAAAGAATCCGCTTATAACTATATCCAGGTCCTGGAAAAAGATGGATATCGATATCTTCGATTGAATGAAGGGCAGGGCATCCATTCAATCTACCACCCGGAGCAGGAGACCTTCTGGGGAACTTGGATGCAGGTTTTGCCGGCACCGTTTTTTAATTCCCCTCCTTTTACTCCCTCAGATGTTGACAACGTTGCGATTATTGGTCTCGCTGCGGGAACAACTGCCCGCCAGGCAACCAGCGCATTTGGTCCGATTCCTATAGATGGATTCGAAATTGACCGGGAAATAATCAATGTTGGGCAGAATTATTTTGAGATGACAGGAGATAACTTAAACCCGATAGCCCAGGATGGCAGATGGGGATTGGCCCACAGTGAGAAGAGCTATTCTATCATCAGCATTGATGCTTATCGACCACCGTACATTCCCTGGCATTTGACGACAAAAGAATTTTTTACTATCGTTTATGATCATCTGGATTCTCGGGGAGCGCTTGTAATTAATGTCGGCAGGACTCCAGAGGATGAGAAATTGTTATCCGGACTGACAGCAACCATACAATCAGTCTTTCCATCTGTCTTTGTAATGGATGTTCCGGGGACCTATAACTCAATTATTTATGCTACTGTACAGATAACAGCCCCAGAGTATTTGAAGGAAAATCTGGCTTTGTTGCTGGACACTGATTCGGCAAACTCAACTCTGGTCTCAGCAATGAGAATCGCTCTGGAAAATTTACGGCAACTTCCGGAAGATGGGCAGGTCTTTACTGATAATAAAGCCCCCATAGAGTGGATTACGAATCAAATGGTATTAAACAATGTTCTATCAGGGTCAGAATTAATTGGGGAGGGAAAGTGAATAAAACGATCCTTGGAAAAATTCTGGGTGGATTGGTTACGGTATCAATTCCAGTTGTAATATGTGTTCTTTCGATTTTGATCTTATTAAGTCCGGTTTTTATAAACCTGGAATATCGGCTGCCAAACTTTCCGGTGGATAATTATGGATTCAGCACAAAAGAACGACTTGAATTTGGAAATTTAACTCGGCGTTACCTGGTAACAAATGATACTCTTGACGATTTACGAGAGTTAAAATTTGATACAGGAGATCCGATATATAAAGAAAGCGAATTAAAACACCTGGAAGATGTAAAAATTGTCATTAGTAGTGTCATTAAGGTTTTTTGGTTGGCTGTAACTATTGTAGTAGTAGGTGGGGTTTTTGCCAGATCCCAAGACTGGAGGAACGGTTTTATCCAATCTGTGGCAAGGGGAGGATGGTTAACCGCAGGTTTGTTGGGGATGATTTTATTCCTGTCCATCGTCAGTTTCCAATCTTTATTTACTAATTTTCACCGAGTCTTTTTCGAAGGAGACAGTTGGTTATTTTATTATTCAGACACGCTTATTAGACTCTTTCCGATCCGATTATGGCAGGATGTTTTTATTGTTTTTGGTGTGTCAACCCTGGCTGGAGGAGTTATGCTAGGTTGGCTTCTACCCAAACTAAAATGGAATGATTCCTAAGCTGGATCAAAGTTAATCCATCCGGGTTTGATTGATGTATTGGTAATGAAATATTAAATAAAAGAGGCAGCTAATTATGCTGCCTTTTTCTATTTATAAAATGTGGTGGTCAAGCACCGAATTTTTGTAAACGTCCAGCGTGAGCAAGCGCTAATGACATCGTTTCGACAGCTGGGAAGGTTCCCAATCCACCTCTGGCACAGTTCCTCTCAGTAAAGGAAGTCTCATGATCAGTACGATGGGTTTTTGGAGCCCAGAGTAAAAATGGTACTGGATGCCAGGAATGCGATTTTAAAACAGAGGGAGTTGAATGATCTCCAGTGACAAGGATCACGTCTGGATTTAGATCCAGCAGGATAGGAATAGCCTGGTCTACCTCTTCAATAATTTTTGCTTTGGCTTCCAGATTTCCATCTTCCCCATAACTATCGGTCTTTTTAATGTGGATAAAGAAAAAATCATGTTCGTTCCAGTGGTCTTTTGCAGTAGTGAACTCGCCGGCAGGGCCTGCGCCTACATCTTCGATTACATCCATACCCACCAGCCGTGATACGCCTTTATACATGGGATATTCTGCAATGCAAACAGCTTCCAATTCATAAGCATCTTCATAGGAAGGAAATCCGGGGTCGGTCGCAAAACCACGCAGTAAAAATCCATTGGCGACAGGTTGATCAGATAATACCTGGTAGGCTTCTTCAATCCACTTATTTATTAATTCGGCAGTTTTTTTAGCTTTGGGATTTTGAGCTTCGACAGTGAGGGGCTGAACACCAGTTTCTTGGGGATCTGTATCATTCAGGGAGGAATCTAGACCATCTCCTCGCATCACTAACACAAAACGATATTCCTTTACCTGTCGGACTTCCACTTCTACTCCAGGAATCTGGACCTGGTTCAATAACGCTATCACCGGGGCAGCATCTGGTTGAGATATCCTTCCCGCCCGACGATCTAGGATATTCCGGTTTTTATCGAAGGTAGACAAATTTCCCCGGGCAGCAATATCTCCTGCTTTTACAGATAGATTTATCCCGGCAGCTGAGAGAGCTCCACGTCCAATTACATATTCAAGTGGTTCATATCCAAAAAGGGCCAGGTGGGCCGGTCCAGATCCGGGAGTGATCCCATAGCGGATCGGAATGGTTTGTCCCAGAGTACCTTCTTCAGCCAGGCGATCCAAATGGGGGGTTTTGGCATATTCTAGCGCTGTCTTACCGTCCTGAGTGAGAGCAATCCCTCCTAATCCGTCCAGAACAAGAAGAATTATTTTCGACCCATTATTGTCTAATAATGGTTTTAAGTATGAATGTGGCATTTACCCTCCTACAAGAAAACATCTCCTCGGTGGATATCGGCGAGGAGACGTTTTGTATGCTGCTTGTGTAGATGATCTTACCGAACAACCTGTTCTGTTTCTTTGTCATAGATGTGCATGTTATTCATATTGAACGACATGGTCACTTTGTCACCCATTTTGTAGCTTGTACGCGGGTCAACCCGGGCAACATATTCATCATCGCCGCTCTTGAGGAAAAGGAAAATTTCATTTCCCATCAATTCGGTCAAGTCTACCTCTGCGTCAACATTCTGAGCAATAATAAGGGGTGGAGCAAAGTTGGGGTCATGGATATCTTCCGGCCTCAGGCCAAATATAACATTTTTCCCAAGATAGGGTTTGAGCGAGGCTCGCCGATCTTCCGGCACATTTACCGCAAAGGATTCAGTTTTTATGGAAATTTCTGCTCCACTTTGAACGACTTCTGAGTTAAAGAAATTCATTGCCGGTGATCCAATGAATCCGGCAACAAAAAGGTTGTTTGGGCTGTCGTACAGGTTCTGGGGTGAATCTACCTGCATCAGAAGACCGTGATTCATGACTGCAATCCGGCTAGCCATGGTCATAGCTTCCACCTGGTCGTGAGTAACATAAATAAAGGTGGTTTCTAACCTCTTATGCAGTTTTGTGATTTCCGCCCGGGTCTGAACTCTGAGTTTTGCGTCCAGGTTTGAGAGCGGCTCATCCAATAAGAATACCTGGGGATCACGGACAATTGCCCGTCCCAGGGCAACACGCTGCCGTTGGCCTCCAGATAACTGGCGGGGTTTACGGTCCAGGAGAGTCGTGATACCTAAGATCTCTGCTGCATTTTGTACCCGCTCATTAATATCTTCTTTGGGATAATTCCGGAGCTTTAGTCCAAAGGCCATATTTTCATAAACAGACATATGGGGATACAGAGCGTAGCTCTGGAATACCATTGCGATATCACGGTCTTTGGGGGCGACATCATTCACAACCCGGTCTCCAATCTTCAGGGTACCCTCGGAGATATCTTCTAATCCGGCCAGCAAGCGTAAAGCGGTGGATTTACCACAACCGGATGGACCAACTAAAACTAGAAATTCTCTATCCTGAATTTCAATATTTAAGTTGTTGACGGCAACCACCTCGTCAAAACGCTTATACACGTGTTCGTATGTTACGCTAGCCATGGAGCTTATCTCCTTTTTTAAAAAAGTAATGTCGGATGCCAGACTAATTTTAATTATTATACATCATCTTAATATATTAATTCAAATTAGACACCCGACTCAATCGCAGAAATTCCAGCCCTGAGCCAGGATTTTAATCCCTTGTGATTTACCTTCTCTCAATATAGAATTGGATCATGCCGAAAGAAAAAGTATCTCCAGTCCGCCGTCAATATTTAAATATTAAAAAACAATATCCGGATTCAATCATATTCTTTCGACTTGGGGATTTCTACGAAACATTTGATGAGGATGCCCAGGTTGTATCTCGAGTGCTGGATATCGTATTAACATCCAGGAATGTTGGAAAGGGCACCCGGGTACCCATGGCAGGAATTCCCCATCACGCAGCTGAAAATTATTTATCCCGCTTGATTGAACAAGGATACCACGTAGCGATTTGTGAACAGGTGGGTGATGTTCCTGTAGATGGGTTAATGCCGAGGGAAGTCGTCAGAGTGATTACTCCCGGTACGATCCTCGAATCTAGTTTGCTCCCTGGGGATGGTAATAATTATCTGGCGAGCATTATTTATGATAAACAGCGAGCCGGTATTGCCTATGTAGATATTACTACCGGGGAATTTTCAGTTACAGAAATCCAGGATAATAATATTCAGGATTTAATCCGATCAGAACTCCTGCGTTTATCCCCTGCAGAAGCCCTTCTCCCTGAGGACTACAATTGGGATGAAGAAGGATTTCGTACTCACTTTACATCTTTTCCTGTCTGGCGATTTGAAGAAGAACGTTGTGTTGATGTACTCCTGAATCAATTTCAGGTATCAACACTGGATGGTTACGGTGTAAGGGGATATCCGTTTGCTATCCGGGCTGCAGGAGCAATACTTCAATATCTCGAACAAACTCGGCCGGATTCTCTGAAACTGCTGACTGGTTTAAGTATGTACAGCCTCCAGGAATTTATGACTCTTGATGCTGCCACCCGGCGCAACCTGGAATTAACGGAGACAATCCGTTCAGGATCAGTTGCTGATTCTTTATTGGGGATTCTGGATCAAACTATTACACCGATGGGAAAAAGGTTAATCAGACAATGGGTAAGTAAACCACTGTTGGATGCCGAGAAAATTAACAGACGACTCGAAGGGGTGACAGTATTTTTTTCTGATGGCATGCTTCGGGCAGAAATCAGGAATGCCCTGAAAGGGCTGCAGGATCTTGAGCGTTTAAGCAATAGGGTCGCCGGGGGAACAGCTCAACCGCGGGATCTGGTGGGTATTCGGGAAACTCTGCAGCAACTGCCAGCGGTACGGGGTTTATTTCCTAATAAATTTAGTAAGAAAGCATACCTGGGAGAGTTATTTAAGAGTTTTTCTCTCTGTTCTGAGGCAGTGGATTTGATTGTGTCCTCGATAGGTGATGACCCTCCTGCAATACTTGGGAAAATAGGCATTATCAAATCTGGCTACTCTGAAGAGTTGGATAATTATCTTTCTTCAACAAAAGAAGCCAGGGATTGGATTAAAAACCTGGAGGCAGTCGAACGGAAGAACACTGGAATTGAGACTTTAAAAGTCAGTCACAATAAGGTATTTGGATATTACCTTGAGGTAACGAAAGCTAAATCTGAACTTGTTCCCGAGCACTATATCCGGAAACAGACACTTGTTAATGCAGAACGATACGTGACTCCGGAATTAAAGGAATATGAAACTAAAGTATTTAACGCAGAGGACCAAATCAAGGAAATCGAGCGAAGGCTGTTTTATGAAATTTGTGAACGGCTGACCCTCCAAGTTGAACGTTTAGTTAGTACTGCCAGAATTCTAGCGCATATCGACGTATTGTCCTCCCTGGCAGAAACTGCTGCTAATCATGGCTATACTTGTCCGGAGGTTGTAGAGACGGATGTATTAGAAATTACCAATGGTCGGCACCCGGTCGTAGAACAAACCCTCAAAGGAACCAGGTTTGTTCCCAACGATACAATATTTGAACCCGGCGAAAGGATTCGGATATTAACAGGTCCTAATATGTCCGGCAAGTCAACATTCTTACGACAGGTTGCGTTAATTGTGCTGCTGGCCCAAATGGGTAGTTATGTGCCGGCTGATACGGCCAGGATTGGATTGATTGACCGGATTTTTACCCGAATTGGAGCTCAGGATGAAATTCATGCCGGGCAGTCTACCTTCATGGTTGAAATGGTTGAAACCGCAAATATCCTTAACCACGCTACTTCCCGTAGTTTATTAATTCTGGATGAAATTGGAAGAGGTACCAGTACCTATGATGGAGTTTCAATTGCCTGGTCAGTAGTCGAGTACATCCATAACCATCCAGAAAAGAGGGCAAAAACACTTTTTGCGACCCATTATCACGAGCTGACTGAGCTTCCGGAACTGCTGCCAGGAATTAGAAATTATAAGGTTTCTGTGAGTGAAGCGGATGGTAAAGTAGTTTTCCTGTATAAGATTGCCGCAGGCGGGGCTGATAAATCCTATGGAATTCACGTCGCACAAATTGCGGGAATGCCTCCAACTGTCGTACTCAGGGCAGAGGAGATCATGCAGCTTTTGGAAGATTCCTCCGGAAAGGCAGTTACACTGGATCCTGAAATGCCAAAACAAATGATCTTATTCCCCAGTACAAATCCTCTCCTGAAAGAGTTAGATGGCCTGGATATTAATGAGCTCAGCCCCCTGGAAGCACTCAATTTGCTTTTCAGTTGGAAGAAAAAATATCTTGATAATCTTCGGCAAGAACCAGATGAGGAAATTTAAGGAGTATTCTATTGTTGATTAAATAAAAAACTCCTGGCTGAAAACCAGGAGTTTTTGACAATATTAAGAGTTATTACAGATTTTTTTCTACAACTTGCAGGACTTCAGGTAGATTAATTCCCAGGCTGGCTAATTTTTCTTTTGTGGGGATGCCGTTTTCTGTCCAACCCCTTCGTTTGTATACTGCATCTAAAAGCTGTTCATACTGGTCTTCCCTGTATTCACGGATCTTTTTTATTTTCTCTTCTGTACTTAATCCAGCCGGATCCACACCAACCAATTCCTCCAACTGTTTATCGTACCTGTCCACCCTCGACTCATATTCATCCACTGTGACAGGACCTACTGCACGATAGGGAGGATAATCGTGTTCCCGGGTACCAAATCCTACCCGGAGGTTAAAGACACGTTGAAAATTGTAGACTTTTTCAGACTGATTAATTAAGTCATCTAGTGTGACTTTGTTTCCAGTTAGTCCTTCATAAACCCAGGTGTAATTTTCCACATGCTCAGGGATTCTTTCCGGGTGATCTTGCTCTTTATTATCCGGGGGCTTGATGTCATTCCAGGGTAGTTTGCATAAACCATGTAAACTGAACCAGGTTCGCCACATTGGGAAGTAATGCAAGGCCTCGGCTTTGTCTTCAAAGGTAGGAAATTGTTTATCTATTTGATCCATGAAGATCAGCCAGGCTTCATCATGCTGGCCGCCTTTCAATGCCATTCCGTATCCACCTTGCTGCGCAATGGATTCTTTGGTTATGTATTCTGAGATTTCCATTCCTTTGACTTCCATACCGATATCATGGAGGAAACCCGGATCTCCACCGAATTCCTTCGCAAAATATGATTTCATGTACCGAATTCCTTGCCCAACGATGACACCAAAACCTTCACCTCGGGACATATCATGAAGCAGTTCCAAGGCACTTTCTGCATTTCCCCAGGTAAGGTCTATTCCCCCCGTCTTAGTAAGGTCCAGGATTCCTTCCTGGAAACATTCCATACAAAAGGCGACAGAATTTGCAAAAGAGATAGTGTCTACTCCGTAGGTATCGCAGTAGAAATTCATTTCGATAATCGCTTCAGGGTCAAATACACCGATGTTGGATCCCAGTCCAGCCGCGTTCTCATATTCTGGCCCATCCACAAGAACTTTTTCTCCAAGGTGGGGACCTGTCTTAAGAGTAAAACCATCCACACCATGTGAGCAGGCCATCGTGCAGCCAAGCCAGCAGCTATCCATTCTTTTGTCTTGTGTAAAGGCTTTTTGCCAGGTTGTGGAATCTATTTCGATGTGATCGGGGTGAGTCCCATAGCGAAAGTTATGAACAGGAAGAAGATCAAAGTGATCCATGATTTCAACCAGATGGGCTGTTCCTATTTCCCGCATATTGTTTTGCTGAGCATCATACTTGGTGATTTCCTGGTTGATTCTTTTTCCCGCTTTCCGGATTAGATCTGGTTTAGCGGGATTATTGCTGGATCCACTGGTTCCGCTGTATCGAACTACGATACCTTTGAGGTGTTTATCCCGGAAGACTCGTCCAGACCCACCCCGGGCTGCTTGTTTTATCCGAACTTCTTCTCGCCGGGGATCAAAAAAGCTGATATTCAAACCTGCATAACGAATATGATTGGCAGCTTCTCCAGAGGTTATAACGGATACATTTTTCCTGTCCCGGGAGTCATTGGAGTACAGCTCTGTTAGCATTCCAGCCAAGGGATAAGTGTTCAATACTTTGTCTGGTGCTTTTTCAATCCGGATCTCTTGCGTATCACCGTCAATAACGATAATCGTGTCCTCCTTCGCTTTTCCGGTTATTTCCAGAGCATCAAAACCTGAAAATTTTAGGAAAGGAGCAAAGAATCCACCGCCATTACTGTCAATTACAGACTTGGTCAGAGGAGAGAGGGTAACAACTGTGCTCTTGCCCATACCGGGATAGGCCGTGGTTCCACAAAGGGGTCCATTGGCTATGACCAGGGCGTTTTCAGGATCATCCCAGGAGGTTTTATCTGCCACGGCGTTCCACAATAACCACAATGCAAAACCCCGTCCGCCTGTAAACAAATCCTTCATTTGCTGCGTAACTGGTTTCTCTATGATCGTGTGTTTAGACAGGTTGATGTGCAAGGTTCGATTTGCATATCCTCGATCAACCGGCTGTTCCTGGTAGGTATAAGAAGCCATTATTTCATGGGTATTTTGATATTTTTTGGTCTCAGGCATTTCCGCTTTCCTCCGCAGATTTTTTCTTAGGATACTACAATTACCCAACAAGTCATCAGCAATTATACACTTAAACAAAATGATAACCTTCCTGCTTGCCGTTTTATCTGGTAAGAGTTGTCAAACCGGTTAAAGAAATTTAAATAACTCCTATTAATTTCTTATATTGAGCTTAATATTTCTAAGATCCATTTCATAATTATTTATTCATGGCTTGTTATTAGATATGGTTCGTAGTAAAGATCCTATTGCGTATATCAATGTTTTCGTTTAGAATCAGAGGACTGAGTCAGGAAAAAATACCCTGGACCACAACTATACAGGACTGCAACAGGGATGTTAAACAAGTTAATCCGATTGATCTTATTATCGCTTCTTGTGGGGGTTCTATCTGCCTGCGCGGGAACAGCTATAAATCAATCTGCTTATTACCTTGTTGATCCCAGGTTTAGTGATTTGTACGATAGGCTCCAGGGTGAAAATATTCTGGGTCCACCAATTTCAAATAAAAAATATCTAGCTGGTTCAGACCTGGAAAAACAATATTTTGAAGGGGCAGTACTAGTTTACGATCCGGTTAATTCTCCCCGTTATTATCTGGAACCAGTTGGCATTGATGCCGGATTCTCAGATTTGCCAAATAATGATCCCGAAAATCCTGCAGTTAGATTTATTAATGGATATATCATCCCCTTGGAATTTTCACTCTTCTATGATGAGATGGGGGGGGAACGCTGGGTAGGGCTTCCGCTGACAAGAGCCAGATTAAATCCTGATAAAAATACCATTGAGCAGTACTTTGAAAATATGGGTTTCTTCAAATTTGAAGACGATCCACCAGGGACTGTTCATCTGATGCCCTATGGTCTCTGGAAATGTGCTGGAGAATGTTCAAAATATCCTGGATTGAAAAATACGGGAATTAGCTTATCGGCTGGCGAAAATCTGGAATCTCCATTTGGGGAGGCGATAGCTCGATTTGGAACTCAATTTACAGGTGAAGCTATCTCTGCTGCATACCGGGCGAACGATGGTAATATCGAACAAATCTTTCACAATGTTGTCCTTTATCAAGATTCTTCAAATCCCCTGGGTGTATCTTTACGACCAGTTTCGACACTGCTCGATCTGAATCATGATCCTTTCCAGAATAATACAAACGATTCCCCCGATTATTTCAGGGAGATTGAATCCGGAAATGGATTTTATATTCCGTCCTATTTCATGGATTACATTGACCGTTATTTTGGCTTTGAACTTGCCGGGGAACCGATCTCAGGGGAGGAAAAAATCCGGGAAGGAGTCACTCAGCAGTGTTTCGAAAATTACTGCCTGCTATTTGACGCTCTAGCAGACCCAGGAGCACAGGTTCGAGTAGTTCCGCAGGGACAGAAATATAAAGAATCCTTTTATCAAGCTGCGAAAAAACCTGATCGTGAAGTTCAAATCCAACGGGAGATCCAGCTGGATATTTGGGAGCAATTGCCTCAAATATCTTCCCAGGAAAAACAGCAGGTTGGAGCATGTTTTCATGAATCCGGTGCCCCATTAATAAACGCTGTAGCAGAATTGAATGTTACAACTGAGAATCAGGGTGTTATCAACTATCATTTCTCACCAACAGATACTGGCGGGTGTTCATTCCTGGAAATTGAGCCTATCCAGGAACAAAATGGCACAACGATTGACTACCAGGTTTGTTTACAGGGGATGGGTGAACAGCAGTATTGTAAAAAAGACAGCTTCCTGATCTGGGGAAACACAGATGAGGTTCTGACTACAATGCCAGCTCAAGAAGAGCAGGCTGCCCAGCCCAAACCGGTTGAATTTGTCGTTGATACCTGGGAATTATTTCCCCAGATTTCATCCTCAGAGAACCAGGAAATTGGGGCATGTATTCATAGAGATAATTCTCCCCAGGAAAATTTGGATTCTCAATTATTCTTGGAGTCATCTGCTGCGGGAGTGGTTACCTACCAGGGTACACCTACAGACGGGGGAGGTTGCTCATTCTTCAAATTGGATCCTGTGGATGCGAAAAACGGAGAGACCATACCATATCAGGTTTGTTTTATGAATAAATATGGAGAACAGTATTGTAAAAGGGACAGTTTCCTGATCTGGGGAAATCCCTGATATTGAACTCTAAAAGCCAAAACCGTAATCTATTGTAGATTACGGTTTTATTTTTTAATGCAGTTCACTGAGAAGCTTGATCTCATCAATCGCTGGACCAAGACTATAGAGATTTATATTAAATTCAATTTCTATTCCAGATTCATGATCACCATTGCTGATCCATTTCCTGATCCCGACCGGATTATCATTTGCGTAAGCAACCGCAGCAATCCAAACTTGATTTTCTTCAGAAGGATTTTCCAAAATCTTGATTGAGCCATCAATTTCAGCTATGGTTTTATCTTCATTGTAAATGATCTCAAAATCTATTATCTCGGTTGCTTTATTAACTCCTTCGGATGGGAGTGATGTAAGAAGGGTTGCAGTAATCAGGTAATCTTCGGGCAGAGGTGGAGGGATGTATGCTGAAACAGGAATCGCCTGATCGGGATAAAGATAATTCAAGGGAGGAATGGCAATAAAACTTTGAATCAAATTGTGATCCCCATCAAACAGGTTTAGGGCTGTCGAAATGTTTTCCAAATTTAATCCCTGATTATTGTTAATTTCAGCAAAACACCACATTCCTCCCTGATTGGTCAGCAAACATGTGGGAGCTCCAACTAATACTGGATAAGGCGTGGGAGTGGGAACAGCCAGGTCATTCTCTCCTTCAAAAGGAATATTGAGTTCAATTCCAACGGTGATGATACTGGTATCAATCCCGGGATTCGCCGATACCAACCGATCCAGAGAGATGTTATATAACAAGGCAAGCCCATAAAGAGTTTCACCTGATTGAATGATGTGTTTGAAAGGTGTTGGGCTCGGCAAGAGGGGCTGGTCTGTTGCTAAGATGACTGTGGTTGCTGTAGATACAGGGGTATTTGTTTTCGCCTGGTAGGGTGTCAGAGGAGGAGAGATAGGGTGAGATGTACTTGTTGGTATTGTTCCGGCAGATTTACACCCAGTGTTAATTAACAGGACAATCAAGTAGCAGCCCAGGATTTTCCCTGCATATTTCATGTTGAGCATTATACCCTCTCTTGTCCGGCAAGATGGGCTGTGCTACACTCTGATAAGCCGGCAAAATTATACAGGATCAATGATGGCAGAAGACAAACGTTTTCTCCTTGCAAGACTAGCTATAGAGCAGGGTGATCGCTTTCAGGCGCAAGATAAATTATCTGAACTATTGAAGGAAGATCCAAACAATATTGAATACTGGCTATTATTAAGTACAGTTGTCAACTCAAAGAAAGAAAGGATATTTTGCTTAAAAAAAGCCTTAGCTCTTGATCCCAAAAATGAAGAAGCTAGATTGGGATTAATTTTATTTGGTGCTCTGGATCCAGGGAAACCCCAACCTGCGGAGATTATAAAGAGGGACTGGTCAAAAGAATTAATTGACCTCCGGAAAAAAGATAAACCCAAGAAAAAACCTAAAAAGAGCAGATATAACTATAAAAAACTCCTTCCTTTGCTCGGTGGTGGAGTTATTATTTTATTTGTTCTTACCATTAGTGGGCTGCTTTTCCCAGGAATCGGATCCATCTTTTCACCCAGATTAACGATTACTCCCATGACCTGGACACCTGAGGTGGATCCGGGACTTAGCGCACAGTTAACCGGTACACCAAATCCTATCCTGCAGACACCGATTGGCAAGGTTTTAGAAAATCCTTATACTCCTACGCCGGTATATGTATTAACACCACATCCAGGCTATGGTACTTACCAGACCGCCTTGGAAGCATACCGTCAGGGAGATTACGAGACCATGTTGACATATATTCGGTTGACTGAAGATCAGTTAGAAACCCCGGACATAGTTTACCTGGTTGGTGAGGCATTAAGAAATCTTGGTTTGTTTAGTGAAGCTCTAGAACAATACGACCGGGCATTATTTTTAGACTCCACATTTGCTCCTGCATACTACGGTCGAGCCCTTATATCAAAAATTATTATCCCGGAAAATGATATTAAACAGGATTTAGATCAAGCCTTGCTTTTAGATCCAACTTTTGGGCAGGTATATATTGAGAGATCTAAATATTATCTAACCCGGATGGAGTATCAACTTGCATATGAGGATGCGAATCAAGCTGTTAATTATCTGCCTGAGTCTCACCTGGCTCATTTATACAGGGCCTGGTCTTTATTGGAATTAAATGATTTCAATGGTGCTGCTGAAGCGATCGATACTGCCTTAGCGTTGGATATTAATTACATTCCCTCTTACCTGGTAGCAGGAAGAGTTTACCTGGAAACTGGAAATGCTGATACAGCCCTGGAAATACTGACAAAGTATGATCCATATGTCCGGGAAAAACCGTGGCAGTATTATTACTCTCTCGGGAAAGCCTATTATTTGACAGGCAGCGATCTAAATCAAGCTGAGCAGGTACTAGACCAAGCAGTTGCGCTCGGAGGCAGCAGCAATGGCTTATACCAGGTTCGGGCTTTGGTTTATTTTGAGTTGGGAGAGGTTGAGAAAGCAGTTACAGAAGCATTTAATGCAAGAGATGCCAACCGACATGACTTTGATGTAAATATCTTTTTAGGAAAGATTTTATTTGAGAGTGGTAAAAATACACTGAGTTTGGTCTACTTGAACATATCGGAAGGATTGGCCCAGGATGAAGCTGATTTTGCTGCTGTATATTATTGGAGGGCGTTGGTCCTAGAATCCATGGATCAACTAGAGGAAGCTATTCTAAATTGGCGCAGTCTGATGAATCTGCCCCTGTTTTATGTACCGGATGAA
>Ga0255364_10091_pt1 | contig 23365 bp, 29 predicted proteins | sample ANMaggSSYBR01G12_FD_182087 | JGI IMG/M metagenome (GOLD analysis project Ga0255364, IMG submission 182087) | Sediment cell enrichment communities from methane seep in Santa Monica Basin, California, United Staets - ANME aggregate JGI... | ecosystem: Environmental > Aquatic > Marine > Cold seeps >...
ATCTAGAAGAAACAGGTGAGATAACTTTACTTTATCCAATTGACGAGGTAATAAACATTTGGGTCAAAGAAAAAACTATGGAACCACCAGAAAAGGATAGATGTATGGCTCGGTGTTGGGTGAAAAATAGCTCTACAGCTGGGGTACAATGCTCCGCAAGAGCAAAGTGTGGAGAAGACTTTTGTGGTAAACATGGTAAGTTAGGAACGTCAAGAATTCGTCATAGTGGAGTACCTAATAAAGAAAATCCTTTTGTGTGGGAGCACCATGGTAGATGGGATGAACCACCACCTAAGCACTTTTTCGTTAGAACTTGTTGGTCTGGAGGATTAGACGAGGAAATTAAAGAAGAAGATACAGATGATAGAGGCGATAGAGATGATGATAGAGATGAAAGAGATGAAAGAGATGAAGTAGATGATGAGGTAGGTCGAGATAGAGATGAAGTAGATGATGATAGAGATGAAGTAGATGATGAGGTAGATCGAGATAGAGATGAAGTAGATGATGATAGAGATGAAGTAGATGATGATAGAGATGATAGAGATGATAGAGATGAAGTAGATGATGAGGTAGATCGAGATATAGATGATAGAGATGAAGTAGATGATGAAGAGGTAGATGAAGTAGAAGATGAAGAGGAGGAGGTGATCCCAGAGGGTGTCGAGGTGATAAAACACAAGGGTATGAGTTATTTGATGAGTCCAGATGGTAGTTGTTATCATGAAAACGACTTAGAGTTAGAGGAAGAGATTGGTCTTTGGGACAATGTTAAAGGGGTAATAATATTTCATAATTGGTGATTAGATTGTATTGATAGGTAAATAAATTTGATTAAGGCAAAGTCCTATTATTATCTTGTATCATGGCTGGTCATCTTAAGAATCAACTTAATTTTCTCGAGGAACAAGGTATCATTACCATTACTACTCGAGAGAAAGAATATGAAACAGGGATTAAGGAGTGTATCCAAAAGGTAAAGCGCACCCGCAAGATTCCTCAAAAAAAGAAGCAGTGTCTTGGTCGTAAGGCAGACGGCAAGCAGTGTGGGAATGGAACTAATGGTGAGTTTTGTGGAATTCATGCTCGTGTTAACACTAAGGGGACGTTGTGTAATCACCCAGACTGCTTTTCCTTCAATAGGCCTCATCAATATGCTTGGGAACACAATGGGCGTGTCGACAAGGAGGCACCTACGTGGTTTCATTGTAAGCCTTGTGGTGGCGAAACTCCTGGTCCTGAATCAAAGTCACCAACTATCCTAGAAATAGTGACAACTAGCGTAAATGCCATCGAGTCTGGTGAGGTATACACATGCCCCGTCAAGATTAATCCACCAGCTCCCGCGATCCAGGTGGCGCCTCGCACTAATCCTCCCCCCCTCTCTATTACTGAGCGAGTCGGTATCCTAGAAACCCAGTTGTATTCGGAGATAAATTCTGGATGTCTTATGAATCGTATCAAGCATTTGGAAAAGGACATTCTAGGTGCGGCTGTGGTAAAAGGTGGTAAGTTGGCTAACCGAGTTATGTTGCTTGAGGAATCGGTTTAACGGCCACACAGGGGGTCTCGGGTGTCTAAAAGGTGTATAAAATTTGATGTGGTGTTTAAATAATTTTTTTTTTTAGAATGACTAAAAGATGTGCAGCAAGAACTTGGAATGGTGGTTATGGGGATCGGTGTAGTCGTATGACTCTAGGACCTCATACTGATTTTTGTGGACTTCATGGAAATCGGTGTGACAACTTTCCTAACAAAAAGTGTACTAATAAGAGGTGTTCATGTTATGGTAAACTTTTGTGTGAAAGCTATGAACATATATGGGAACACTATGGTAGGTGGGACGATGTATTTCCTCCGCGTAGTTTTCGCACAATAGTGACACCTTACACCGGTCTAATAAAAGGTTTAGGTTGTCAACACTACGAATTAAGTGATGATAGCCTGATGGTTTATGTGGACGACTTGTACGATAAATTATTTAAAATCGATATTAACAAATTATCTGGGGTATTGATGATAGCATTTTCCGTAAGTAAAGGGCACGGTGGTCAATTTATCTTTGATAATAGGATAGCTAGTGGAGAGGTGGAAAATAGTGGAGAGGAGGCTACTATAGGTGAGGAAACGTGTGCTATTTGTCTAGAAGGTTTTACCGCAACTAATAAATTTACTACAAAGTGTGGGCATCATTTTCACCACCAGTGTATGAAGGATCATTATAAGGGATGGCAAGAGACGGAGGGTAATTCTAGGCGGGATGCTACTTATTGGGGAACGGGTCGTAAACCAGAGCAGTTTAGTTGTGCGCTTTGTCGAGAGAATATATTTGCTAAATGTGTCTATTTAACAAATGCTGACAAATCTAAATTGGTAGGATTTAAGACCCAAACATTTGGAAAAATAAGGAAAAGTTATGAGGAAATCGTGATGATTTTGGGAAAGGCAAAAACTTCCGGAATAATGAATACTAACTCTGATATACTAAGGGGTTTTTGGAACGGTACGATAGATGGCAAGGTGTTTAGTTTGAGACTGGTACCTGAAAGTATCTTTTTAGGAATAGAGGAGTGGTATGTTGATGGGTTTGATGAGGATGTGTTCGAGGAGGTAAAATATCTTTTATTCGTGGGGCCGAATGATAATGGGCCGAATGGTAATGGGCCGAATGGTAATGGGCCGAATGGTAATGGGCCGAATGATAATGGGCCGAATATGTCTAAAAAGATGATGAATATTCGGGACTATATAAATCCTCGTTATAATCCGTTATAATACAAATAATCGAAATAATCGAAATAAAAAATTGAACAGGTTTATATTTTAATTTTTTATTTTTATGGATTATCGGTCAATTATTTTGTCTTTGGAAGAGGGTGGGTACCTTACTATTAATAATGAAAATATCGATTATGTTAACATTGAACAATTGATTAAGGATAAGAAAAAAAGTGTAATTCTAGAAGATGAAGTTGAAAAAAATAATAAACCTTTTAAATTTTTCTCTAATGCTAAAATAGACGAAGATTCAGATTATCGGTTGTGTAATTTATATGAGTGTTTAATTGATAATTACCCAAGCGTACAACATGCTTATGAGTCTCTAAGGTATCCTAAAATACAAAGGGTTCGTTTTACTGTGGATGGAGATTTGGGTAGTTTTGATGCCTTGTCAAAGTTTTATGAAGGGGAGATGTTAGAAAAGGTGCGTACTCAAGTGATGAAAAAAGGAATGATAGGTAAGGTGGCTATATTATCATCTAAGAATTGGGAAAAAATAGGTTTGTCTAAACCCAAAGATATACAATTGTTAGATGGTGAACCAAATCCCAAAAAAGTCCAAGCTAACCAATTGTTACCTATTCTAAGAAAAAAGTTTGAGATAGATGAGTTTAGGCGTGTCTTATTGTCAACTGGAGATCGTTATTTACTAAATTTCTTTCGTGTTCCTCGCGAAAAAACTGGTTTAGAATTTTGGGGAGGGTGTATTAGAGATGATAAATTGTATGGGGAAAATACTTTAGGTCAATATCTAACAAAAATACGAGATGAGATAGTTTAAATTCCTTATGAATTGTAGTAACTAATGGGTAGAATATTTGTGGTAGGGACTAGTCTACCTTCGGAATTAATATTAAAACCTGGAGGTATAGTGCCTGCTGGAATGGTGCCATCTGCGTTAGTTCTTACTTCTGGTGATCTAGCGAAATATGGTAGTGCTCTATTGTAAGTAGTATAATTTTGTGAGGGGTAAAGGTAATTGGCTGGTCCATTAGACATAGTTTGACCAATTAAATAATCCGAGACATTTGGTGGTGGCGCATTGGGTGAATTAGGAACATTAGGACCATTTCGACCATTGGGACCATTGGGACCATTTCGACCATTGGGACCACCCCCCATGCCTCTATTAGGTTGTCCTCCTGGTGTGGGTCCTGCTCCAACAGGTGGACTATAGATACCATTTTGGTAATTATTTTGGTAGATAGGTGGAATGGTGGGTGGTTGTCCTGGTGGTACGTATTCTGTGCCATAGGTGTTATATCTAACTTGTTTATCGTATGGAATATATTGTCTTGGGTCATTTGGTGGTAGTGAGATATTGTTTTGATTAGGTGGAAGATTTTCGTCACTTCTGGGTAAGACTCTAGGTCTGATAAGTGGTTGTGGATCAACCATGGGGTCCTGTTGTGAGAATTTTTCTAGATTATTGATAAAATTGAGATTATATTCAGTATTGTAATAGTATATTACTAATAATATTATTGCAATAATTAGCCCAAGAAAACAAAAGGATTTCACACCGTTTTTTTTCATTATTATATTATAATATTAAAATATTTATATTATATAAAATGTTGTTTTTAACGGATAAAGTAGTAAACTTGAAAGCTTGGCAATTTTATTTGGGTAATTCTATTTTTACCTTTTTGGTTGGTTTAATTTTAGTGGTTCTTAGTAAAATACTGGGTATATTTAATGTTTCTTTGCCTAAATTCGCTAAACAACTAGAAAGATTTGAAAGTCAAAATAATAATGCCTTTGTTATGTTTTACGCACCTTGGTGTGGCCACTGTAAAATGGCTAAACCGAAACTAGAGAGTTGTTTGGGTGGTATAGCAGTTGATCACAAAGAATACAAAAAGGGTAATTTTAGAAAACACAATGGGAAAACGGCTATAGTTATGGTTAACGGTGATGAAGAGGGAAGTTTAGCAAAAAAATATGATGTAGAGGGATATCCTACATTTTTATTACTAAAGGGGGTGAAAAATAAAAATACCCTAGCGGCTGATAAGGTAATTCCTTATGAGGGTGGACGATCGAGAGAGGAAATTGAAGATTTTATTAAAAGTAACGAATAGAATAAGTAGTAAAGTAATTAAGGATATTAAAGATATTTATAGTATGAAACAACCCTTAATTACTAATGAAATGATAGAGAATATCGCATCTGATAGAAAAATATCAAAAATTTATCTAGTGTATAATTCTGAATATAAGGATGATAAAAAATTAGAATTGTGTGCTAATACTATAGTTGGCATTTATTTAGACGTAGCGTGTGCCATAGATTATGCTAAAACGTTTGTAAAATGTGGAAATGTGCGTTATATAACTAGTATAGTAGAGCATGATGAGGGTAAATTAAGTTTTTTAGAGGTAGAAAAAAAAAATTTTAGCGATGAAACAAAAAGGGTAGTAGATGTTTTAATAGACGGTAATATAGTAAATAATAATTTATATAGTGAATATATAGGAAAAGACGGAATGGTTTCTAAAAAGACTTGTCTAATTATGTAGTTAGTTTAGATAATCCTTAATTTGTTTTGTAAGAGTAGCTTGGGCCATAACGCATGGTAGAGTATCTCCCCAGATTTGAAAAGTCTTTTTTTCATTATTATACCAAATATAGTGACATCTTGTTCTAACAGTGATGTCAATAAGATTTGACCCCTTCTTACCGATAAGCGCCTCTACCATTGAGTTAAATTGGTGAAAATCTAGTTTGACGAGTTGATCGGTAGGAAAAGTAACTTCGCTATAGAAGGTGTGTTTAGGTGTTCCATAGTACCATGGTTCTTCTTCGGGAGTGGAACATGGAGGTGTTTGATATAGCTTAGAATTAGGATAATAGGTTCTAGCAAGCCAGTCGTAGTATGTGTCTTCGGATTGTTGAAAAAATTGTTGGGCGTCTGTATCAAAATCGGTCATGTTGTGATTGAGGCTGGATTAAGATAAAAATCAAATTTTTTGTATATCTAAATTATAATATGCTAACTCCAAGTAAACCCGTATCTTCAGAAAATCAGAAAAATTTAACTAAAAATAGTAATAATACTAGTACTGGTAATAATATAGATGATGTTGAGGTTGGTTACTCGTCTATCCAAATTATCTCTATTTTATTAGCAGGGGTGTGTTTAGATGTGTTAGTCAACACTCCTGATGAATCTAAATACGAGAGATCTATAATTGGTAGTATATCTTTAGTGACAGTGTTTGCTGCATTTTGCTTAAACGTATTTGTATCTGGTGCTATAGCTAACGATATTTCTAAACTATATCAGATTTTATCAGGTAGTGGTGAATCAGGTCATGTCGATAAAAAACGTAAACTTATCTTAACCTGGCGGTATCATGATAGAAATAATAAATTAATGAATTTTACTCTTGGTGTATTTTGGATCTCTTTACCTATATTTTTATTAGGAATAACTGGGGTATTGGTAGTGCGTTATAATATTATTTCACACCCACATTCGTTATGGTTTATCATAATATGTAGTATAACGGTGATACTAATATTGTATTTTAAATATTATCACGATAAAGTATATGATCAAGTTGTAGATGATGAAATACCAGGGGGCGAATGATAATGGGCCGAATGATAATGGGCCGAATGATAATGGGCCGAATGATAATGGGCCGAATGATAATGGGCCGAATGATAATGGGCCGAATGATAAATGGCGAATACTTAAAATTTTATGATTTGAGTGCATCTTGGACAGCAGCTTTTTCAGTTTCTACTGCTTGTTGTAGTTCGGCATGTGCTTCGTCGGCTTTTAGTTTTGCTAAAGCGGCGAGGTCTTGTGCTTGTTGTTTCATTTCTTGTTTTTTTTCCATTGCGGCACTAACTATACCAGAAAAAAGACCTCGTTGTTCTTGTTGTTTTGCTAATCCTAGTTGTTGACTATTTATTATAGATTGCTTGTTAGGTTTATTTCCGTTGTATTTTGCTTGGTCCATTTCTTGGATACATTGTAAATAGACTTCTCTATTTATGCGTTTCATGATTATTAATAATGAATAAAATAATCTAATATTATTGTGTTTTTAAATACAATAATAAAGGATTTTTGGTAGCTACTTGGCTATTACTAGAATTACCAGATAGGCTCGAATTTGACGTCAATTTTGGAGTAATCTACGGCGTAGAAGCCCTCACTTGTAAGGGTGACAGCGTCTTTGTGTCCGAGTTCTATTAGGTCCTGAGCCATGGCGCCACTCCAAGTACCAGAAGGCAACTCATTTTTCATGTCCTGGTTGTATTTAAACGAATACACAGGAATGCCTGAGGGTGATTTATCAACCTGCTCGATGGAGTGCTTGAGTCGGCGATCACTCCAGCCCCAACCACCCCATCCGGGTCCACCCCAACCACCATAGCCCCAACCACCCCATCCGGGTCCCCAACCAGGTTGTCTACCATTATTTTCGTTTTGCTGATTTTGTTTATTGATACCAAGATCCTGACTATTTTGAAGTCTACATATTAAGTTAGATCCCCCATCTAAGTTAGCAATATGGTGTTGACTCTGTTCGTCATATTTATAACGACCACCAGCGGCTAGTTTAAATATTTTTTTATTTTCACCACCGGCTAGCTGAATTCCATGTGGATTACTCAATCCCGCGGTAAGAGCAATAGCGCTATGAGATTGATTGTTATTGTAATTGTTATTGTTATTGTTATTGTTATTGTTATTGTTTTTGTTTTTGTTTTTGTTCTTGTGATTACTACTTCTATAATGGGGTTTAGAACCACATCGTTTTTTATTACACGACGGTCGTTTATTGCAGCAGCATCTTTGATTTTTACTCATTTTTATGTTAAAATTAAAATATAATATATTTAACCCTTATAATTTAAATTTAAAAAATTTTATATATAGAATTGGTCTATATTGTTTTAAATAAAACTACCAACGAGAATTTAATTTTTGTATATTTAATTACAATTAAATTAATTTTTTTTTTTTCCCTTTACCTTCTTTTTTTTCTTACCAGGTAAGCCAAGTATACCACTATCTTTAATAGATTGTTTAGGTGGCGTATAGGTAATATTAGAACCAGGAAAAGAGTCTGCGCCCATTAACCCTCCATAAGGTAATTGTTGTCCCATAATAGCTCGCAATTGTCTATCTTGTGCCAAAATCCCTCTGGTTTGACTATTAGCTAAACCATTACTTGTAATAAATGACATTTTATATTTACCAATATAAAGTTTCGGGTAAGTATTTTTTAATTAGTCGCGAGTAGTATTCTCGTAATTCTTTTAATTGTTTTTCCGTATAATTAGTATTTTCTTTAGTATAGAGATCATAACTATTAAACTGGACTACTTTAGGTTTCATATTTTTGTCATAACTAGATTCTAGGTGACTATATTCATTTTCAGTATGCCAAGGATATAAACTATGATATCTAATAATATATAGTGCTTCTGGAGGCAATTTAACTCCTTTGTTTTTTACCAGAACCTGATATAAATATTCATCATGACCATAAGCCACTAAACAATTGTCTAATCCACAATTAGCCCGATAAATACCATATTTTGTTCTATAAATACTATTATCCACATCTTTATTAAGTTTATTGAATTCTGGATAAACAATTTTTTCTGGGAGACGACACCCTACGACAAAAGTATCACCCACAATATTATATTGTTCCTTAACAGATGTTCCATCATTATCTGATCCTCTAAGATAAATAACCTTTCCTAAATCATGAATAAACCCAGTTAGTTGTAACCAGTCGGGATGTCCGTCACCACGAATCCCCTCTGCTGTTTGAAACAAATGAACTAGATTAGGTAACTCGACGTCAGGGTCACTTATATCTATAAAATCTCCTAGTTTATCAATACAATCCCATATTTTCATAGGAGTGGTAAGATTACCATATTTTTGACGCATTTTAGTGACGCTAGCTACGGTTTGGTTAGTTCGCATTTTTTTATATAATTCTTTGACAGCATTGTCTATATTAGAGTCATAAACTCTTAGTTTTTTATTTTCTAGATTTTTATTTACGTTTTCAATTAGTATATCTAACTGATTAGTAATTGTTACTCCTTTTTCAGTTGCTAGGTTTTTAAGTTTTTCCGTAATAACAAGTGTAGTTAACACATTTTTTTCTTTTAATAAACAATCCTCTAACGAATCATTAGTGATAACAAAATGGACATCGGGATCAAGAAGTATGGTTTGAAGTGGGGTAGTATTTGTGTATTTTATAGTAATATTCGGGTGATCAATAGGTTTATTATAATTAAAACATGCACCGGTAATCATAATATTTAAAATAATATAAAAAAATTAAAGTAATTTAATTAAATATGGTGAATAAAAAAGAATATAGCAAAATACCCGATACTAAATCAGGGAGTGGATGTTTAAAATATTTAACTAGTTGTTTAGCCTGTTTCGGATGTCTTAAGATGCCAAATAATATGTCTAGTAAACAACCCCATAAAATAACAGATGATGATGACTGGGTCACTATCGATGAAATGTCATATGAGTAATTATCTTGAATTACAAATATTAGGGTGTAATACATTTTCCTTACACAATTGGTCAATTAAATCTGACATTTTATTTTTCATAGGATCATTTCCTCCTCCACTCTGATTATTACCCCCTCCACTCTGATTATTACCCCCTCCATTCTGATTATTACCCCCTCCATTTTGATTATTACCCCCTCCATTCTGATTATTACCCCCTCCATTCTGATTATTACCCCCTCCACTCTGATTATTTTGATTATTTGGTTTATTTGGTTTATAGTGATGGTGGTGATGATGCTGAGGTTCAGGTACCATATCAACAGGTTGAGGAGGTGGTGGAGTTGGTGGAGTTGGTGGAGGTTGTCTTGGTGGAGGTTGTCTTGGTGGGGGACGTGGAGGTGGCTGGTTAGGTTGTTGTTGTTGTTGTGGTTGTTGCTGGGCTTGAAGTAGTTTTAGCAGGGCTTGTAAAAGATCAGAGGGTTTGGTAGGTTTATTAGTTTGATTATTTTGACCATTTTGACCATTTTTACCACTTTGGTTTGGTGGACCATTTTGGCTAGGTGGATAGGTTTGGTTATTTTGGCTAGGTGGATTGGTTTGGTTATTTTGGCTAGGTGGATTGGTTTGGTTATTTTGGCTAGGTGGATTGGTTTGGTTATTTTGACTAGGTGGATTGGTTTGGTTATTTTGGCTAGGTGGATTGGTTTGGTTATTTTGGTTATTTTGATTTTGTTCTGGTGGGTCTTCAATGATATATACCCGGTTGCTATTTGGTGGAATATTGCTAGTAGATCTAGTTTTTGCGTTAACTAAACGATCACACTCACTATTTTTTAATTCGCTACCAATTTCATATTCGCCTTCATTAAATCTGACCCAATCATTACTATCACACCAATTAATACCACCACTTTGTTCACTACATTGATAACAAGAAGATAGCCAACGAAGTATGGGTTTATTTTCATTATTAGACATTTTAACTGTAATAGAATTACTATATAAGCCTCCTGTTTCTTGATCGTAGAAATTATCAATTATATTATTTTTAATAAATAGGTAATAAATTAAAATTAATCCAACAATAAGGATAATAATAGCTAAACATTTGTCCGCATCCATCTTTAAATAATAGCGATATAATTTATTAAAAGTAAAATTTAGTTTAATTTGTATAAATAAGATGGTAAAAGAGCGTTGGTAACCGTATTTGTAGATAGTTTGGATTATATTGGTAATAAATAGTAGGTGAAGGGTGGATATTTTAGTAACTCCTTATGAAAGGGTAAAATTATAAATTAGTGGAATTCGCTAAATATCAATTATCGCAAATAGATGGTGGTGGGCATATTTTCAATTATTCCTTTACTATACTAGCAATCCTGTTGCTAGAGCCCCAGCTTTAACTAGTGAAAGACATTTAAGTTTTTTTTTTTTACCATCATCGTCGTCATCATCATCGTCGTCATCATCTTCGTCGTTATCATCATGGTCGTTATCATGGTCGTTATCATCATCTTCATCATCTCTACTTTCTAATAAACTATCTCGCATACTATCACCACTTTCACTTAAATTATCATCTATTAAACTTGAGGGGAATACTTGTACAGCTCTAGTACAACTGTTAAAGATGGGGCAACAGCCGTGTGTTTTTTGGTTATCCCTTTGTGCTAATTCTATTTTAGTTTTGAGCATTTTGTTTTTATTTTTTAGGGCTTCTATTTTGGTTTTGTAGAGTTTTTTTTCAAATTCCCATTTTTCTAAGGATTTTAGTTTATTTTTTAGTGTTTTGAGATAGATGGAAACCGATTGGTTATAGTTATCTTCTATTTGTAAAATATCTAATTTTTTTGTAACTTTTTTTTTATTTTTAACTTTAGTTTTAGCCATATTATATATTAGTTTAGTTTTTTTAAACTAGTATAATATATGGAATTCATCTCTGAAATACAGCGAGAGATAGTATTATCCCCGAGTAACCTAAAATTAATTAATGGGTGTGCTGGTTCTAGAAAAACAGACACTCTAATAAAATGTGGATTAGAGAAAATAGAACGGGGTAATTTATTATTTTTAACTTTAGTAAGTAGTGTAACGGACGAAATAAGAAAAAGATTAGAGAAAATGTTAGGTATTAAGATTCAGCGTCAGTATGGTAGTAATCATTATATTGGTAATTATCAAAATGGTAAAATAACCCGAAGAATAAGTATTGCTAATTTCGATGCTTGGATTCATAAACAATTAGAGTATTTAGGGGTAGATCTAAATTTAATAGGGGATTGTCACAATTTAAAAACTCGGTTACTAGTGGAAAAGGTTAAAGAGAGTGGTTGTGGAAATTTCATTTTAAAAAATGGGGAAATAGCTAATATTATACTAATTGATGAGTTTCAGGATATAGAACCCGAAAAGGTTAAGATACTAATAGAATTATACAAAAATAATCCTAATAATAATATTTATGTAGTCGGGGATGTATTACAAACCATATTTGAAAATTCGGTAACAAGTGGCGTTCACCCCATGAACCTATTTAAAACCATTAATCCTACCTATTACACACTTAATAAATGTTACCGTTGCCCTAAGGCACATATTAATTTTTGTAACCTAATTATGAAAGACTACCAAAAAAAATATAATATTAAACCTATTACCAGTGATAATAAAGACACCTTTAATAAACCCATGTTATTTACTCATGGAAATTTAAGTAAAAATTGTGATGCTCTTTATATTTCTTTACAGATAGTTAGTATTATTGATAAACTATTAGACCTAGATAAATACATTAAACCATATGACATCGCTATTATTATGAAAAAATCAAATGATAATATGATTTATGAGCAAATAAAATATCATTTAGACCGGTTGTATAAGAGTCGGGGGTATAAAGAGCGGGTTCATTATTTTAAAACTAGGTGTGACGGATACCATAATACTATAGACTGGAGTAAGGGTTATGGAAAAACGGTATTATTAAGTATTCATGGTGATAAGGGTAAGGGGCATAAGGTGGTGTTTTTTTTGGGTTTGAGTGTGAATAGTATTCCTCGTGATAATAGTTTGTTTAAGGATATAGAGTTATTAGAATTAAGTTTGTTAAATGTGGCCTTAACTCGTAGTACTAAGTATTTATTTATTGGATTAACTAAGTCTTCACCTTCTCCTTATTTATCTAGGTATCATAGTGATTTAGCTAGTTATTGTTATTGTAGTTGGTTGCCGAAAAAAATCAAAAACTACAAATACAAAAATTTAATTTATCATAATAATGAGGTGTGGTCTAACAACCAAGAATATAGTTTTCCTTATTTTTGGAGAACATTTCGGGAGTTACCATTAAAAGGTCCTAATAAAAATATATTATCTATCTCAGATTCTATTGCGAAAAATTATGAATCAGTTAGGGATATTTATCTACAATTTCCTAACCCTAAGGTAGTTGAATTTGGCAAAGTAATTAGTTTTCGTCAAAAATTAACCGATGACCTCTATCCATTTATTGGGTTAATGGGTGAACTCGTTATTATGCGTAGGTTTTGTCCCCAAGAACTAACTAATACCCTAAAACCGTATGTTAGTGATAGGGTAATGTATACCGACGACGAACGAATATTATCTAGGGTATATGATAGTCAGTTAAATAGGTTGATCCACCAACCTAAGCTATACACCGAAAAACTACTAGAAATAATTGGATTAATTAAGGGAGAGGATGACCTAATACTAAAATTATTACAATTAAGACAAGAGCGTAAATTAATAGTACATTCTAGTTTTGATTCTAATAAATTTAGGGAGGAGTTAGGGATATTTTTAGAAGAGGTCAAAAACAATGAAATAGCGAGTAGTATTTGGTGGAATGTCACCCTTTTTTACAATGAAATAAGACAAACAGTTAGAAAACCTAGTATCTACGTCTATATTGACTATTTCAATGAAGATCTAACTAGTTTACATAAAAATATTGAGGGATTAGGTGGAATTATTTCTAATAACCTAAAATGTCAATTAGGTCATAGTTTATTGTGGAAAATAACAGATAAGTTAGAATTAAAAAAAAGAAATTTTCATGAAGAACTAGATAAGTTGGTTTACGAAAAAGGATATGAATATGGGATTATGGGTAAAAGTGATATTTATGATGTAAGTAATAGTAGTGTAATAGAGATTAAAACTAGTCATAAGGTGGATTTTTCAAGAGAGTGGGTTATTCAGGTGTTTTTATATTTTTTAATTCAACCGGAAGACATTAGTTATCAGCCCTCTAATATGAAAATCATTAATATCCTACAAGGTAAATTATATAGTTACCAACTAGATCGATCATCTTTAAACATCCCCCAGTTAATCGGTAAAATACTAGAAAGTGGCGGATTTGATAAAAAACTAGTAGATAATCTAATAAAAAATAACAATTTGTCTCCATAAAATATCTATCTACGGCAAAATCCCAAACACTCCGAAGGGGACCTCATTGCCGACATACTAGTATAACGACGAGGCTCCAAATAAGCCCTAACTATCGCCTCTGCTTCGGGAGACATATTGGTATTGTCATAAAAAGACCCCATTCGTGTTAGATCATCTCGTCTATTTTTGAGGTGTTTATCGACGACCTGACGAGCCCGATAGTTAGTTTTTTTAATTTTGGATAGTAGAACCGCCCTAATTTTCTCCAAATCTAAATTAGATAGTTTTCTCATACGTTTCTAGCTAACGTATTAAACTAAGGTCAAATTTTTTATCTACCCGGTGAATTAAATAGTTAATAAATTTGAATTCACCAGGCAAAAATTAATATCTATTATATTATGTTTACTAAAAACGATATCAACACTCGAGTAACTAGGTCTGGTAAAAGGTTCGATAAGCCCACTCCTACTAAAACCACCAAGACTCCTAAGCCCACTCCTCGTCCGCAAGTGGGCTCCCCTAACTGCACACGGCGGACGAGAAGTGCCAATCCTACTAAAACCAATCCTAAGTCTACCACCAAGACTCCTAAGCCCACTCCTACTAAAACCAATCCTAAGTCTACCACCAAGACTCCTAAGCCTACCACCAACACTCATCTTCTACTAACTGGCGAAGAGATCGAGATTTGGGGGGAGTCCTCTAATAAATACGAGCCAGCTAGGGTAATTGAACATTTCACCTCTTATTCTGACCAAAATGTGGTTAAATACCTCATCGAGTTCAAGAACCCTTCTCTTAGTAACAAGTGGATGGATCTTAGTAAGTTTAGTTGGAGGATGCCTCTAGTTAATAACAATATTACTAGGGAACTTACTACCACTATTGAGCAAGCCAGAAAAACCCTATCTCTAACCTGGAATATATATGATATGCTGGACGAGTTGGATAGTGTTAGTGATAATTATGGCTACATTACCAGCGACAACTACTATTACGTCATGCAACAAATGGTGTCTCCAGACGACCATCTCGTCTCGATATCACAATGGAAATGCACGGAGCAATATCGTCTGCTAGATCTACTCTATGAAACTTATGAAAGCCAGGATTTAATTCCTTCTCATCGTGGTTATATTAGCTTTATTGGAATTGCGACCGCCCTTACGATGCTATCCAATGAGGATAAGAGCACGCGACTCCAAGCTGCCTTTTACCTATTTGACTGGGATGGCTATGGAATGACCCACCCACAAGTTAAGGAGTATCTCGGTCTAGTCTACGCACTCCTCTACAAACTAGATCCAGAAATTCAAGGTAAATTTGGTGTTGACCATCTGACGCTTGCCGAGGTAACAGCAGACCAAATGTTTAGTGATCTAGGAAAAGAGTATATTAGTCTAGACCAATTTAAGCTTTGGTATCAGGGCGAAGATTTTATTAACACACCATCAAATGTGGATCCAATCTATCATAACTATAACGAACCAAAACATGATAACGATGACGAACCAAAACATCACAATGAGGACGACCAAACATCCACTCTGTCAGATGATCCTTGTCGTGACGATTCACCCTCTAACTTTATTAGGGACCTTGACGAGGCGGGTCTTAGAAAGCTAGTAGCTGCCCAGGAACGGGAGGCGCAAAAGCTTAGGGATCGATTGGCTTGTCTCGAGGAAACAGGTGAGGTATTCTTAGAGCGCAAGAGGGGTAAGGACAAGCCTATTAGCCATGGCTATAATCTTAGACCGCGTTGTTAAAAAATCCTACTATACTAAAAAAACAAACCTATTTTTTTTAAAAATTTGATCGGCGCAACATGACGATATGGTATAGTAGATGCAGCTCTATCAATTGAGGGATCATTTTTCAGAAGAAGAGGTAATTAACTTTTCCGAATTTATGAAATTATCTACCTGGTATCGTAATATTCCAGGTGGGTTTTTAACCAATAGTCCTAAACGCCAAGTAAATGCCTATGGGGATGGGTCAGAAATTACTGATAGCGGTGATATTGGCGCTAATGGGTGGGAACAAACCTACTGGACGGCTAAGATAAGTCAAAATAATGTTAGCTTACATACCCCCACCGAAGCGATGCCTGAGGCGTTAAGTAAACTAGTGCCTGGTTTAAGACGCTTGTTTATTAAAACCTTTCCTGATGCGGTAATAACTCCAAATACATTTAGTATTGCGGTGTGTAATAATTATAGTGATCCGGATATGAATATTGCTGGTCATACCGATGATAATGCTTGGTATCCTAGGGAAAGTGAAAAAACGGGTCCGGTATTTGCTAGTATCACCCTCTATCCGGAAGGTGAGCCCGAGGTGTATGCTAGGTTTGGGGTGAAACAAGATGGCAAGTGGGAGCAGGTAGATTTGCCGCACGAAAGCATTCTTATTATGCCATCGTCGATAGAACACCGCGTCCAGCCATATCTTAAAAGTAAGAGGGACAAGTTTAAACCTAGGATTAATCTTACCTTTCGGTCTATTTATCCTTTTAATAGAAATCCAATTATGCACAATATGGCGGTGGCAAATCACACTCGTTACTACAAGATGCCTCAGTGTATTATATTTCCAGAAGGATTAGAGGAGGAAAAAAGAAATGAAATCTTGGAGGTGTATAATCGTTTTTGTGAGAGCAATGGTGGTAGTAAGTTATATGTGTTTAATAGAAGGTTGAATAAATCAAGTGAATTAACGAGGTATCGTGGTATAAAAGATAGGATGGGTTATATGGACTTTAGGTCTAGTCCAAATATTGTGGCGGAAACCTTAAAAATGGTGAGTGATAGGATAGTTAGCTAAACTGGTGGGCTCAGAACTGGGAATTGATTTGGGTCATGAATATCAAAGATATTTTTTTTTTCATTAAATTTAAGATAGGGTTTTACTACTTTGGGTAGGGAATGTAGAAGTGGTTGGCGACATAGGGGACATTGGTCACTATTTAGTTTAAATAGACATGCTAAACAGATAGGGTGGTTACAGGGTGTGTGAGTAAGCCAGTTATTTTCTAGACAAACGGAACATTCTATAAGTTTATTTTTTTCCATATAAGGGTATTTAAATATTTTTAAAAGTATGTTTTGTTATTTATATAATTTATTTTGTGAATTTACTAGTTTTCGTAGTTTTAGTAGTTTTCGTAGTTTTCGTCGTTCACGTCATTCCCGTTATAAACAAATAAAAAAGCTAGGTCAAGGTAAAAACGGTGAAGTTAGTTTAGCTAAAGATTTGGAGGCTGGTATGGAGGTTGCGATTAAACGCATTAGTCGAGACATTTTTCGTAAACGGGAGTTGGAATTTTTGCGGTTAATAAGTAGTAATCCACATAATAATATAGGTGGTTATCATACTTATTACGAGGATACTCTAAGTTATTATTTAGTATTAGAATATGTGAGAGGGATGGAGTTATTTAATATGATTGAGAATTTAGACTATTTTACTGAGGCGCAGGCAAAACTAATTAGTTATCAGATATTTAAGGGGATAAATCATTTACATGGTGTTAAAATTTGTCACCGAGATATAAAACCGGAAAACATTATAATAAATAATAATCTAGAAATTAAAATTATAGATTTTGGATTATCTGCTAAAATAGAAGAGGGTAGATATATGAACCAATTTGTAGGGACAAGTTATTACCTACCACCGGAAGTTATTTGTCGAAAATACACCCATAAGTGTGATATCTGGAGTGCTGGTATTCTTTTATATATTTTATTAGTGGGTTATCCACCTTATTATGGTGATAGTGATGAGGAGATAATAGGGAAAATACGTGATCGTGAATATGGTGTGCCTAAACGTTTATCTAAAAAATCAGTTGAAATATTAGGTAAACTATTAGTATTGGAGGATAAAAGATTAACTGCTAGTGAAGTAATTAAAGATCCTTATTACTTAGGAGATGGAACCGATTCTTAAACCAGTTATTGATATGGTGGTAATTCATATTATTATTGGAATACATGGTGTTAAAATAGTGTGGAATGGGATGATAAATTAGTTTATATTGTATTGATTTATTGATATAATTAAGTTTGTTAGAGTGTGGGTTGACGCGGTGGTATGGCAGGTTGTTTGTGGTGTATTGGGTAATCCAGACATTATTATTAAGTTGTGCTAGGTAGACGTAGATTTTATTAATAATGTCTATGGGTAAATTTTGCATTAAAGGTTATCCATTTTTTTTTTTAGGTATCCATTTATTATTTTGGTAGATTTTATCTGGGATAAGGAAATCTTTTCCGTAGATAGTTTGTAAAAATATTTTACCATCTTTTCGATTAAAACATCTAGTTTTAACTCCATTTATTTTAGTTGAAATGGTCTTAGGTAAACTAGTACCAATATCACTAGTAATATAAGTAGCATATGGTCCGTGATAACTAGAGGCTTTTTTATTATTAATATGTCTTTTTCTAATATTTTGGTAGTATTCTTGGTGAAAAACAAAAATATCTATATGTGACATTTCTTTTCCATCATGATAAAGTAGTCTAGCAATAATGCCATCAAATGAGCATTTATCCATATATTTAGGAACAAGTGTACCTTGACAATTAAATCTTTTTCTTAAGTTCATAGGTTTATTGTGGAAGGGGTTTATTAATAGGTATGTTTTTCCAATGTCGATAGTTTGGTACTTAAGTTCACTAGGGTAAAAACACCATTTATATTTTTTTAAACCTAAAATAACATCAACAGATTCGACACCAATATGAATATCTAGGTCATTATCATATGGAATATATTTTTTATCTCGATACCATCCTAAATAGGTACCATAAGTAATACTATAATCAATATCAATTATTTTAGCAAGTTTATGCCAATTAGTTATAAGTTTATTAAATGGCTTAGTATAAGAGTTGGGTGGATAATGATTACCGTAGATATTAGTACGAAAGGGTTCTCTAGTAGAGTATAAAAAATATATAATTATGAGTAAGATAATTACTATGAATATCATTACTTAATTCCTGATATTATTTTTTAATCCATTTGTTATTTTTGTAGATTCTATCAGGTTGTAAAAAGGTTTCCCCATATCTATTTATTAAAAATTGTTTCCCTACTCCTCTATCGAAACATCGAGTATTAACGCCATTAATTTTACATTGAATTGTTTTAGGTAAATTACTACCAATATTACTTACAATATAAGAAGCAACTGGACCATAATAATCAAGTGCTCTTTTACCCGAGATATGTTTATCCCTATTAGTTTTGTTAGTTTCATGATTATAGACAAAAATATCTAAATGAGAAGTTCTACCATTTTTTTGATAAATAAGTCTCCCTATTATTCCATTAAAACTACAAGCATCTTCTTGTTTATTAACTCGTTTACCCCGACAATTATATCTTTTTCTAGATTTAATTTTAACATTATGATCAGGGTTAATAAGTAGAATAGGGGTTTCTTGTTTAATAATATTATCGCGTAATTCATTTGGGTAAAAACACCACTCGTAATTAACTAAACCTACTAAATTTTTCACACTATCTAAACCAATATGAACATCAAGGTCTTCGTCATACGGAATATAATTTTTATCTCGATACCATCCTAGGTAAGTCCCGTAAGTTATACTATAATTTATTTTATACAATTTAGCAATTTTGTCCCAAAAACTAAGTAATATATTAAACTCATTACTTCGTGTATTAGGGGGATAATTATTACCGTATTGGTTATTTGTGTAGTATTCACTAAGTTGTCTATTATTTCCAAAATAAAAAAATATAATAAATATTAGCATTACAAACCACCTCATTATGTTAATAAATAGATTTTATTTTTAGCCGCCCCTAAGTCTAAGAACAAGATGAAGTGTAGATTCCTTTTGAATATTGTAATCACTAAGTGTTCTACCGTCTTCTAGCTGTTTACCAGCAAAGATAAGACGCTGTTGATCAGGCGGGATGCCTTCCTTGTCTTGAATCTTTTGTTTAACATTTTCGATAGAATCGGAGGCTTCAACTTCTAGGGTAATAGTTTTTCCCGTGAGAGTTTTAACAAAGATTTGCATACCACCTCTAAGTCTAAGAACAAGATGGAGTGTAGATTCCTTTTGAATATTGTAATCACTAAGTGTTCTACCGTCTTCTAGCTGTTTACCAGCAAAGATAAGACGCTGTTGATCAGGAGGGATGCCTTCTTTGTCTTGAATCTTTTGTTTAACATTTTCAATAGAATCGGAGGCTTCAACTTCTAGAGTAATAGTTTTTCCTGTGAGTGTTTTTACAAAAATCTGCATATTTATATATTAAAATATAAAAATATTACTCTTAAATTCAAATTTTTTCGTACTAATAATTATGTCGAGTTGTTTTAGAAATTGTGAATGTCCAAATAAACACCCCACAATTTTAGATGCTTTTCGTGAATATAAAATACTAAAACCTAAGAAGAAAATTAGAAATGGGATTCCTAAAGGAGGTAGTGTTCCTACACCTAGAAAAGATAATATTATAGAGAGCCGTTTTCGTTGTCGTGGAGGTAATGTAATGATAGCAAACTATTGGCGAGATAGTGTTCCTGTAAATGCCTTAGGTGGATATTTGGGATTGAAAAAACCCATAAAATGTCATAAATGTCATAAATATAATAAATAATTTAAATATTAGTTATTAGTTAGTATTATGTCGTATGATTCACGTGTAATAGATAAGATAAATCATTTAATTAGGAATAATGGGTTGTTGGAGAAAAAATGGAATCGATATGGGTTTGCTAAATATAAACGTTGGTTAACTGAGCGTGCTGATTTACCAGACCTTTCTTTAAAAACCAATTATTATACTGAAGAGGGGAATCGTTTACCCCAGGTGTCATCTGCCAAAAAATGGCAATCCAAGAATCGTGGTAAAATACTAGAGATTAAGGAATTTATGCGAAAACAAGAGGGGCATGATATAAGTTTAGATAATTTAGCTAGTTTTATTGGTGTTGCGTTAGTATTTTTCCCTCCTAAAATTAATATAAAGCCTAATATAAAACCTAATATAAAACCTAATGTAAAACCTAATGTAAAACCTAATGTAAAATATAATGACATAGGTATAAAGGGTGGTGGTGATTTAAACGAGGAAGAGTTGTTAAATGACACTACAGGGGGTCCTATTTTACCAAATTTAGAGTTGGATAGTTGGGAGGATTTTTAATACCTAACTTTTTTAATACCTAACTTTTTTAATACCTACCTGCGATAAATTCTGTATTTGAATTAATTTTGTCTTGTAATGGACATGTAGGGCATTTTGTTTTGTCTTTGTAATCAAAGCCTTTACCGAGTGGATCGTATTGATCTTCTTCGCTACCAGATTTATCACCATCCTTATCTAAGAAATCATTAGGTTGTTCATACCCCTTTGGTTTACAGGTACAAGATAAAGCTCTATCTTTATAATTTTTCGGTGCTTTGTTTCTATCTATAGGTGGGTCTGTTTCTGGTAGGTCATTGTCTTTGTCATCATCATCTTCTTTTTTATAGAAATTAAATCCCTTATTTGTTAGTGATTGGTCACTATTTTCTTTTTCATCACAGGCTTTAGATTTAGTGATACATTCTTTGGGGCTAATACTATAACTAATACCTTTACAATTGGGGTCACTTGTACATTTTTTTTTACAATCGGATAGGGATAAGGTGTCGTAAGTATTTATATTATTCCCCGGACAGTCATTGAGTAATTTTTTGTAGTCATCGGATGGTTGATTTATTTTTTTGTAAAAGGTCCAATCATTTTCGTTTAGGTCATTATTGGCCGATTTGCTATTACCACAACTGGCTGATTTGGTGATACATTGTTTTTTATAGATACTAAAACCTTGACAATCTTCATTTTTGGTACATCTCATTTCACAACCCGCTTTGTCGGTATCGTTATAAATTTTAATATTATTACCGGCGCAGTCACCTAAAAGTTTAACATATTTGATATTATTAGCATAATTTTCTAGATGTCTAATATTTATCTTATTATAATTTGTATAATTATCTAGTAATAAGATAGCAAAAAAAATAGTAATAATAATAATTATAATAATTATTTTCATATTGTATTATAATAATATTATAAATTTAACAACTAGGTGATCTCCTAACTAATTGAGGTGGTGGTGTGGAGAGGTCACCAATCTTGAATATTGTGGAGGGCGCTTGATTGTGTTTTTTTGGAATGTGTATCGGTTTTGATTGGTTATTATTTCTTGCTAATTCTACAGCCGTCCCGCTTCTAGATCTCCATTTTTTAATAGTGTCGGTAGAATATTCACCACCCCGTTGTTTACCAGTGTTTTCGGAAAATCTCCTATACATTTGTGGAGGATGAAATCCTCTCATTTGATTAGCAGTTTTTCTGAGTCCTTTTCTAATTTCTGAATCACCTGGAATAGTATCTAGAAAATCGTCGATTTCTTTTTCTTTATCTTTATTTTCCATAGATTCCATTTGTAGTGCTAATTGTGATAGTTTAAATACATTTATGGTGTCTAGAATAATATTTTGATTTTCTTTAGATTCGCTATGGTTAATTTTATTAGTTTTAAGCTTGGCTTCTCCACAGTCTAGATAATTAACTGTAAAACTATTATCCTTAAAAGCTTCCATATTTTTAATATTAAAACCAATATGTTTGGTTTCTTTATTTAGAAGGTCACCAATGGTAATGGTATTATCGTGAACCTTATAATTAATGTGGTCAATAGGTTCAAGAATGTTAGGATTAAAGGTAATTGTCATGGCTTGTTGTCTAGTTTCAAGAGCAGTGCCAAATATTTCTCCAAATACTTGTGGAATTTTTTCCGCGTTATCGATAAAATAGTAGTTACCGTTGTCAATATTACTTAGACTGGTTAATAGATTGTGATCACAGTCGGATCCAACTCCGATAATAGCGAGGTGTGTATCCTTATCGATGTTTTGTTTTACTAGTTTTACTAATTGATCCTTATTAGTGATGCCCGTATTGGGGATACCATCGGTAAGTAGTATGATATATTTTACAAAAGTGTCTTTTAAATTAGACATATTGGTAAAGGCGATAGATAGTGGTTCTGATATATTGGTAGAACAAAGTGGTTGTTGGTTATTAATTTTATTTTTAGCCACTGTTTTGTTTTTAATTCTTTCTAGGGGGATTATTTGGCTAGCACGGTCATGGAAACTAATATAACCAAAGTGGTGATTACCAATATTGTCGATAATAAAGTTAGTAGTTTGTTTACAGACATCTAGTTTGGATTGTTTAATATTGATTAGATCAGCCATAGACCCAGAATTATCTCCAAGTATTTGTAGGGCGATGGTGGGTGGATTAATATCATTGTGATCTTTATTAGAAATTGTTAAAACACAATTATTTTGGTAGTGATGAGTATTAAAATAAAGAGGCATATATTGTATTTTAGTTAATAAGATGAATAAAATCAAATTTAAAATAAAAATAAACATTAGCTAATGAAATACCTAAAAGTGAACCACAAAGAACCTGAAGTGGAGTGTGACAGGCATGACCTATACTAGTAAAATAACCTAATCTTGAGAAACTGGTAGATATGGCAACAAAAATTAAAAAGATAGAGCTTTATCTTGT